>Ga0310691_10000314_pt1 | contig 97625 bp, 91 predicted proteins | sample 176DNAGHGlowgp2_FD_203887 | JGI IMG/M metagenome (GOLD analysis project Ga0310691, IMG submission 203887) | Sheep rumen microbial communities from Palmerston North, Manawatu-Wanganui, New Zealand - 1766 DNA GHGlow gp2 (v2) (version 2) | ecosystem: Host-associated > Mammals > Digestive system >...
GGGCTTGATCTGATCGATGAGATCGAGCGTGACTGTGGAACTCGAAGTAAGCACGAGCGAAGACAATGTGGACATCGAAGCTGAGAGAACGAGCACGATAACGATACCGATCAGGATATCAGGCAGGCTCTTGAGCATCGTAGGGATGATCGAGTCGAACATGACACTGCCGTCTTCCTTGTAGATCTCGGGATTGCCGCTGTAAAGCCTTGCAAAACCGCCAAGGAAATAACATCCGCCTGCAACGATAAATGCGAAGACCGTTGATATGACAGTACCGGCCTTGATGGACTTCTCATCCTTGATCGCATAGAACTTTCCGACCATCTGGGGAAGTCCCCATGTACCGAGCGAAGTCAGGACAATAACGCCTAATAGGTTGAGCGGGTCAGGCCCGAAGAACGAAGTAAACGCACCCTGCATTCCTTCAGTTACGGGAATATCAGAAGGAGACTGTGACAGTGTCGTAAGAGCACTGATAAAGCCGCCGTTGCTCTGAAGCACGGCAAAGATAACCGCACTGATGCCGAAGAGCATGATGATGCCCTGAACGAAGTCGTTAACGACTGTAGCCATGTAACCGCCGAGGATAACATATACGCATGTCAGCGCAGCCATTACGATGATACAGATCTTGTAGTCGATGTTAAACGCCATGTTGAACAGTCTGGACAGACCGTTATAGACAGATGACGTATAAGGGATAAGGAATACGAATGAGATAAGTGCTGCTACGATACGGAGCGCCTTGCTGTCGAATCTCTTACCGAAGAACTCAGGCATCGTCTTGGAATTCAGATGCTTGGTCATGACCCTTGTCCTTCTGCCTAATACTATCCAGGCAAGGAGCGATCCGATAACTGCATTACCGATACCGATCCAAGTCGATGACACACCGTATTTCCAGCCGAACTGTCCTGCATATCCGATAAACACGACCGCGGAGAAATACGAGGTTCCAAAACCGAAAGCAGTAAGCCACGGTCCTGCCGACCTTCCGCCCAAAACGAATCCTTCTACACTGTTGGCCTTCTTACGGGTAAGAATACCGATCACGATCATCACAGCGAAAAAAACGAGCACAAAGATGATCTTGATCACCAAAGATGTAACGTCCATAACAATACTCCTAAATTCATATTTACAAATAAAACTCTGCATCACCCACAGATGCAGAGTTTTTATTGTCTATCAAGACTGATTCTCTTGTTCTACAAGTCTCTCAGCGCCATACCTCTTGCGGAGGACCGGCTTCTCGATCTTACCTGTTGCGTTCCTCGGAACGTCAGCCAATATGATCTGCTTCGGTCTCTTGTACCTGGGAAGCTGGTTGCAGAACTTCTCGAGTTCCTCCACGGTGCAGTCACTTCCCTGCTCTATCTCAACGATGGCACCTGTTATCTCACCCAACCTCTTGTCAGGAAGACCGATGACGGCAACGTCCTTGACCTTGGGATACTCCTGCAGGAAATTCTCGATCTCAACAGGATAGATATTCTCACCGCCGCTGACGATAACATCCTTCTTACGGTCAACGAGGAAGTAGAATCCGTCTTCGTCCTGACGTGCCATATCTCCCGTGAAGAGCCATCCATCTTTTAATGTCTCAGCTGTAGCTTCAGGATTGCGGTAGTATTCGAGCATAACGCCGGGACCCTTGACACAGAGCTCGCCGACTTCGCCCTGAGGAACGGTATTGCCTTCCTCATCAACGATCTTACACTCCCAACGGTAGCCGGGAACACCGATGGCACCAACCTTGTTAGTATTCTCAAGACCAAGGTGTACGCAGCCGGGGCCGGTAGACTCGGACAGACCATAGTTGGTATCGTACTGATGATCCGGGAAATAATCCTTCCAGTGACGGATCAGTGAAGGCGGAACAGGCTGTGCACCGATGTGCATCAGACGCCACTGATCGAGCTTATAATCTTCGAGCTTCAGCTCACCGTGATCCAAAGCATCGAGGATATCCTGTGCCCACGGTACGAGGAGCCATACGATTGTACATTGTTCGTCAGATACGGCCTTCAGTATCACATCAGGCTTTGTACCCTTAAGGAGCACAGCCTTGCTGCATGTCCACAGGGAACCCATCCAGTGGAATTTCGCGCCGGTATGGTATAACGGCGGGATGCAAAGGAAGCAGTCATCCTTGCCTGTATGGTGATGTACAGCTTCCATCTCGGCAGCCTGTGTAAGGCTTCTGTGAGGATGAAGGATCGCCTTGGGGAATCCGGTAGTACCTGACGAGAAATAGATTGCCGCCAGATCATCCTCTGTGAGTTCAATACCCGGATCTGTGCTGGGATAGTCAGCAACAAGGCTCCAGTAATTCTCAGCGAACTCGGGACGCTGTGTTCCGCCAACATAGATAAGAAGTCTTCCGTTTGTCAGCTCATCAGCGTTGATGGACAGTCTGTCAACGAACTCAGGTCCGAAGAACATAATGGAGACTTCAGCAAGATCTGCACAATAAGAGATCTCATTTGCCGTATATCTGAAATTAAAAGGAACCGCGATAGCACCGGTCTTAAGGATACCGAAATAGATAGGAAGCCACTCAAGGCAGTTGAACATCAGTATAGCAACCTTGTCACCCTTCTTAATGCCGAGATCAATAAGCATATTGGCAACTCTGTTGGCCTTCTCATCGAAGACCTGCCATGTAATCTGTCTTCTGTAGTGTTTACTCTCCTTCGTTTGCTGAACGAGATCGAACTCCTTAAAAGAAATCTTCCTTGTATCCTCCACTAATGGATTAAGCTCTACCAAAGCCACTTCGTCGCCGTGTTCTCTGGCATTGCGTCTCAGTAAATCTGTAACGGGCACGTTAGTTCCTCCATATTTATAATAAATAAGCCACAGACAATAATAGCACCATAGAGGGTGTTCGTCAAAAAGATATGATTAGGTTTAATTCAAATAAATTAATATATATTAACGGACCGTCATCTTACGCGTATTTTTTCTGTTGCTCGACACTATCTTCATCAAAATAGTATACTGTCTTATTCTTCTCATCAAGGGATTTAAAGAATGTATCCTTTCCGGTATTATAACTGCTATCGTCCGCATCAAGCTTAACTTTAGAATTGTTAACCCAAAATTTGGGAAGAAGACCTGATGTCAGATTATCGATATTACAATCCGCCTGAACCCTGAGGTCTCCTGACATCATAAAATAATCAAGTTTTACAAGGTCCAGTCCGGTCTCTGACAACAATCCCCATGTCGGATCGATATAGTAGCCTTTTCCGTTAACTACCGCATATACCCACTCGTGATCGAGCGGTTCATCACATCCGACAGAAAAAGCCTGAACACCTGCCTGAAGCAACAGATACGAATAGACCGCACTGAAATCAATACACTGACCTTTGTGATTCATAAATGTGTAATACAAAAAACCGTTATTATCTGTTCCGTCAACTCTTCCTTCATGCTCATAAGTATAATTAGTCTCCATGTAAACGTAGAGTTTCAGGCACTTCTCATAATCATCATCATCTTTCTCGATCGTGCTGTTCAGTACATCGAGTATCATCTGTTCGAACTCTGCCTGACGCTTAACATACTCATCTTTGGGCATCTTGTAAGAGATCCTGCCAATCCCGTTCTCATAAGATTTAGAACCGTCAGGGATCTCGGTGGTAATCCTCATACAGGAAGCCGGGAGTAAAGATGCCAGGACGCTTAGATCCGTACACCATTTGTATGCCTCCTCGCTTGCACATTCGAAAGTGTCTTCACCGGCACGCAATGCGTTGCCGAGGTTATTCAGAGCATCCCAATACTCCTGAGGAACATCGTCCGCGAGCTTCGGAATATACAGATTATTGTTGAATTCAAACGGCTCCTGAGCAGCTTCCGTTGTTGTCTCCGAAGATGCAGACGTTTCTGTTGAAGCAGAAGTAACAACAGCAATATCTCCGCCGACAGATACATTCACGTTTGACGGTTCGGACGCAGTACAGCCTGATAACAGGAAAGACATGATCAATAATGATCCGATAAGTTTTTTACTGTGCATAATGATTACCTCCGGCGTTATTATATCATTCACTCTAAAATCAACAAAAGGAGTCAGGTATAGGAGTGCTTCATTGCGGCAAGGTATTGGTTGCCGATAACTTATGTTACAACCGGGAATTTTTGCCACACCAGCCGCCACAACTCCCAAATATCACATCACTCATGGCTTACAGCTTAATTCTGATAAAAAAAGCACCCCGTAAATTGCAACATCTCTGTCCAACTTATGGGGGTAACTTCATTATGTGTGTCCTATTTGCTCAATTAAACTTCTGGGCGCTTTTCTGTACCTGAACGCATTCATAGAATACTGCTATCAATAAACATACCATTAAAAAGATCCGGGCCCCCGCTAAATCCAGCAGCGACTCGGATCTGATTAGATGATAGCTGATTTATTCTCATAGTCAAGAGATTTCAATTAGTGTTGAATATATGTGCTTCAAATGATAAAATGAGCGTAAGAAAGCACAGACCGCAAGGACGGTTGCCTTTCATGTAAGTAGAATTAACTCACCCAAAAGGAGCTCCAGTCCAAATGGGTGAGTTTTTTATTTGTGCCTGTACCGGGCGTCAAAGAGCCCGATCAGAAACGCCAATAGCTTCAACAACAGTGTCATTGAAGCTATAACAAGGGTAATAATGCCTATTACGATCGAAATAATCTCAATGTCTGTCATATCAGCAGCCCTCCTTTCTGTTACTCCCTGCAAGCAGGGGCAAATAAAAAGAAAGGCAACCGCCCATTAGCAGCCTGCGCCAATTAAATTATAGCATATTAGAACTTTTGTTTGTAGATGGTTTTAGAGGTTATTTATCGGGCACTTGTGATAAGTTTACCCCCATTAATTGTAACATCACTTTCCAACTTATGGGGGTAACTTTGTGAACCTTGTGGTTTTACCACATTCGAACCTGAATCACGAAAAATCGGGGTTTGAACGCTTTCGCACATAAAGTTGTTATACTACAAAAGCTAATAGTATTACTGACAATACTCTTCGTAACTTACCGAACCATAATCATCAATAGCCTTCATCACATTTTAATTGAACTCATTTTCTTCAATCTCTGCGCCTGGAAAAGAATACTTAGATTCTTCATAAAAGATGCAAAACTTGCGACTAGCATCAACTATCCCATCAAACAGAAATGACCTCAAAAATTCCAGCATGGATTCTCCTCAAAAACGATGCAGCAAAACAAAATCCATGATATTTTATAACATCGTCGAGGAAGAATATATCAAAGAACAGTATAAGGATATCAGTTTTATTTACAGTTTGTTCATATTTCTGTAGTTTTTGTGAACAAACGGTTAACTCACATATCAGGAACGCTTTTCCCGGCAATGATCATCGATAACAGCGTCACTCCCCCCGAAAGCAAGATCACGATGATGTCAACAGGTGCCAGCACGATGCTGCCCAAGCCTTCGAAAAGGAACCCTGAGCCGAAGCGGTAGAGGTGTCCGTGGAGGAGGATCATTTCGCCGATGTACATGACAAGCGTTATAAGAAGCGCTGTTACCGGCGGTACGGTCAGGACAACACTCTTTCGCTTCCTGAGCAGCAGGGATCCTGCAAAGATCCCTACCGTTACTCCGAGAAGGATGAAGAATACCGACATGAGCACGGCAGACAGCGGGGAGACATTGATACTGCCATCCCTCCAGAATGCCGTAAAGCAGGCAAGGATACAAAGCCCGAGGAATGTTGCAGCAGATACCGTCTGAAGGATCAGAGCCGTCCGCCTTCTCTTATCACCTGTCTTTATCATCCGTGCAAACCCATAGACACAGTTGATCACCGCCAGGATCAATACGACCGATATCAGATAGAAATGGAGCTTAAACGCAGGTGAGTATTCTCCCATCAGTATCTCGACTGCAGTATGCAGCTTGTACTCAGTAACGACCTGCGGCCTTGGTGCATAGCACATGAACATCTGCCAGTTCTCGAGCTTGACGACTTCTTCCGCTGTCGTAACTATCACCTTATTCTCAAAAAGCGTCTCAAACGCAAAGAATGATGCCAATGACAGCGCTGCGCCGCCAAGGACCGCATACCTCTTCATCAGTTTGAGGAATAACGGCATGAACAGCACGCCCGTGATTACAGCAAATGAGATCGGAGTATACGGAATGATGTATTTGGGATAGTCTTCCTTAAGGACGGTTCCGTTCATGATCATATCAGTTATTACCCTTCCCCCCATCATAAGCGGGTAAAACGATATCAAAACAGTGCATGATAAAGCCAGCAGCCAGTACAGCTTCTCTTTGTTGTCAGTCATAATAAACCTTCTTTCAATTTGCGTTTGTCAACAGGATGTAAGCGATGGCGATCACCAGTATGGAAAGTCCCGCGGCTGATACCGCCGTCATCTTCCTGAACGATAAAATGTGTTCTATCCTTGTCCTGATCTTCGCGCCGCCGAAGGACGATGCGAATACAGTCCTGCTCTGACGGGCATCAAGGAGCGTATGCGCATACCGCTTCTTCCCGTCTTCTCCGAGTCTTGATAATACCGATTCATCACAGGCAAGTTCCACGTCTGCCAGATACATCTTAAGGAATACCCAGGAGAGCGGATTGAACCAGTGAACTGCTGCCGTGAAGAATGCGATAACCCTCCATAGATTATCAAGCCTTCTTATATGGCACTGTTCATGGAGGATCACGAGATCAAGGTTCTCCATGTCCTTATACGTCCCGGGAATGATGATCCTCGGCCTGAACACACCATACACTGCAGGCGATAAGATCTTATCTGAACAATACACGTTATCCTTAAGGGGCTTCGCATCCTTCAGTTCTCTTATGGTTGTCACATACAATACGGTCATGACGGCAACGATAACAGCAGCGGTCAACGCCCAAATATACGAAGCGTATCTGAACACATCTGCCAGAAGATCAGTTCTATAAGTAACCGGAAAATAGCTGTCCGCAGCCTGAACGGAGTTCATCATCGAGACCTTAAGCAGATTTCCGTCATAGACAGGCACGGTCTTCGTCGTGAACCCGGACAGCAAAGCCATCAGCCCGTACTTGCCGCCTATCCCCAAAGGAATGCAGAACCTGATAAAGGGAATGATCCATAACAGCACCGATACACGCCTCGGTATCCTCCTGATCAGCCGTATCAGCACGATCACGGTACCTGTGACCGCGGCTGCAATGCTCATGTTCAAAAGCCAGTAAAACAGCTCTCCCATAACCTTACCTGTTATCTATCAGATCCCTGAGTTCGCTTATCTCGTCATCTGTTAGCTCTTCATCTTCGAGAAGCGCCGAGAACAAAGCTTTCTTTGACCCCGCGAAAAGCTTATCTACAAGCCCTTTTGCCTCGCTCTTCTGCACCTCATCCTTACTTATCAGAGAAGTGCAGATGAACCCGGGCTCCTCCCTCTTAACATATCCCTTGTCGATCAGCTTCTTGATCACGGTATATGTCGTATTCTTATTCCATCCGATCTCTTTATCGGCAAGAAGACTCACCTCTTTGGCACTTATGGGTTCGTGCCCCCAGATGATCTCCATCAGCTTGATCTCACTGTCAAATACTTTCATATTATCCCCCGTTAGTTATATACCCAGCATATCACGGACTGACCTTATATATCCATCCTTATCTCTAGAGACTTCAGGCGGGATATAACTTGAAAACGAACACTGCCAGGGTACAATGTACAGCTCATCCTTACTGACATCATATGTTGTCAGAACTGCTTTGAGCTGGTCTGACGAAAGGCCATTTGCTTTATGTCCGGTCAGCTCCAGCAGCTCATCATCAACTATTCCGTATTCCCCGTCTCTATGCCTTACCAGGGCGAAATTATAATCATGCTCCGCAAGCTGCCATACGACGATATCAAGACCCTTTGAAGTATCAAGATCAAAGACCTTAGGGTACTCTTCTTTTATGCTGTTGATCTGATCCTGTGAAGACATATCTGCAGATTCGGCGCTGCCGCATCCGCAGAATAATCCCGGGAAAGCAATTACAGCGATCAGTATTAATGCGATCCTTCTCATAAGTCTCGCCTCCGGACTATTGATATAGTCTATACTACTGCAATAGTCTACAATAATCAAGTCATCACGCAGATTTCTTACAAAAACACTTTTGCGTTATCGTCGCGAAGTAAGAGGCAGAGCTTCTTCGATATCACGGACACATGACGCTATGCACATGGAACTCTCCGCGGCATCCTTGTGCCTGTCCATAAAATCGATTATCCTGACACACCCGAAGATCTTCGCCAACAAAGCAGTATCAGAATCTCCGCCGTAAAGCTCCAGAGTCCTGTCCCAGATCCTGTAGGCAGTATCCACATCGATTCCGAGGAACGCTGCAGCTTCAGGAGCTATCGAGGGGAATTCCCGGTAGGAATTATAGATCGTGGCAAGCTCGAAGATCGGATCACCTACACACAGTGTATCCATATCTATCAGCATGAGTTCATTACCCGTTACCATAATGTTCTTGAGATGGAAATCGGCATGCAGCAGCGTATGGCTGTCAGGCACCTCTTCAACAAGCTCCACGAGCCTGTCGCATGTATCAGGAGACATATATTCCCTGCACTTGGTGATCCAGTCAAACATCATCACCTTCATGTCTTTAAGTTCTCCGGGCCTGACTTCAATGGAATGGATCTGATCCATGAGTTCTACGGACTTCCTTACAAAATCTTCAAGATTCGCTTCGGATTCTCTGACATATTCGGAAGCTGAATGTGCATTGAGCAATTCATAGACGATACCGTAACGCTCGCCAACCCGGACTATGTGAAAAGATATGGCCGTCGGAACGCCCTTCGTGAAAGCCCATTTGGACAGCTGCTTCTCCCTCTCGATGTCCTCCATTGACACAAAAGGACGGTACACCTTGACGATCGTCTCGTCATCAAGGCGGTATACTTCGCCGTGTGCGCCCTCACCGATCTTAGGTGCACCTTCTATACTTATCTGACGCAGTTCATTATTGTTATCCATAAGTTCACCATTATTCCTGAACAGGTAAAAAAGCACCCACATAAATTGTAACATTACTGTCCGGATTATTGGGGTAACTTTGGTGAAGTTCCAGTCAGAATAGATGTATTACGGATAAGGGCTTGATGCTATTTGCTTAATTAAACTATTTTGTGGTTTTCTATTTCTTTTATTTTGAATTTACACCATTATACGGACATAACTCAGAACGAATGCGTTCAAGTCCTGTTGACCGCAAAAACCGCATTCAAAAAATCGTAGAATCGTATAGTCAGTTTAAGGAGCACTCACTCCCGTTAAGCGAATAAGGACTTCCCGGCAACCTTACCGCAGACCGCGTCAAGGAATGAATAATCCCCCTTGTTCTGCTAGTTCCGCAGGGGCTCTGCTCCGAGGACCTGTCCGACGCCAAGAACAAGGGGGATTATGAATCTGTGTCAGCAGTACATATGTGCTACATTTGTGTTTTGCGGGTAATGAACGTGCGCGGAATAGTTTTACAAACAATATACTAAGCAAGGAAATTCATAACAAGCGCTACCATTATATCTTTTTCTTCCGGCCGTGACTCCGCGATCATAAGTGTAATTGCTACGAGAGCTCCATCACTTATTCGCTTATGCCCGTTCTTATACAACACCTGGTTTTTGCTTAAGAATTCCAAGAACAGCGAAGCTGCTATCCTTTTGCAACCATCGGCAAACGGATGATCTTTGATCATAAAATACAGCAGGTTAGCGGCTTTCTCTTCTATCGAAGGATGCACTTCTTCTCCAAAAGCACTCTGATATATAGCAGCGATTATCCCTTCAACCTTACCCTTCTCACGTTCAAACCCGAAAACATCAGAGTCGAAAGAATACCTCATAGCTTCTACCAATCTGCAACAATCTTCATATGTAATCTTGTATACAGGTTTTGTTCCTCCGGGTTTACCAACACACTGGTGATCGTATTGATCCAAAAGGGTCAAGGCATCAGAATACAGATTAACTGCCTTGAGCACATCAGCTTCTTCAATGTCGAGAGCATCAGCGATCATGCGCGTCTGTATATCAACCGTCCTCTCCAGCGCCTGCAACCGTTTCTCGTTAATTGCGTAACCTTGCATCGTATATTGCTTCAAAATACTGTTTGCCCATCGCCTGAACGCAATGCCGCGCTTGGAATTAACACGATAGCCAACGGAAAGGATCATATCAAGATTATAGAGCTTCGGTTTACGGCCACCGGAACTTTTGTCGGAAAAACCGACAGAAGTCTCATCAAGTTCACCGGAATCAAGAATATTGTTGATATGTTCGCTTACCGTAGCATGGCTAACATCAAACAAAACCTCAATCTGTTTCTGTGTCAGCCAAACAGTATCTTTATCGGGATCAAATTGGACCTCGATATTAATATCACCATCTGTAAATAAAACCAATTCGTTTTTCATAAGCACTATCTCCAGATCATAGAGGAAATCTACCCACAGTTATTATATCAGAATACCAAGTCACCGCAGTATGAAGAACAATTAAGCAGCCCCACGCGCAGTTAAGTCCGACGAAATGAGAACTCCCCTTGTTCTGCTAGTTCCGCAGGCACCTCGTGCCGAGGACCTGTTCGACGCCAAGAACAAGGGAGAGTTCGAATCTGGTGCGGATGGCGGGACTTGAACCCGCACGATCTTGCGATCACTAGCACCTGAAGCTAGCGCGTCTGCCAATTCCACCACATCCGCATACCGCAATATTCTATATCAAACAGACGTTTTTAGCAAGGATGTTTTCGCCAGGCTTAACGCAAAAACAAAGTTGCCTCATAATCATAACCGCACCCTGACAGATCGACATCATCGCCCTTAATCGTTACATCAACTGTCATATCGTGTATATAAGCACCTGCGATGTATCTGAATGGTGTGGCGCCGGTCATACTTGAATCTGATATATTACGGTAATGTCAGCGTCCAGAACATAAGGTTTTGAATAAGTCTCCCAACCATTATTTACTTTATTGCAGAATGTATTCCAATCTGCTTCAGAACTGATAAGGAAAGCATCATCCGTCTCAACAATATCGCCAAATACATCAGCCTGTTCTTCCGCTTCTCTCCGCATCAGCTTCAGGCTCAGCTTCAACCTCTGCTTCAGTATCATCCGCCGGACCTTCCGCCTCGTCTTCCTCTTTATCGTCATCGTTATCCTCAAGTATCTCCTGAGCCGTTGTCTCCGCAGGAACGGAATCCTTATCATCTTCCTGCGCAAAGACAAATGCAGGCATCTGCCAGGCAACCATTACAACGCTGAGGATCAATGCTAAAACCTTCTTACTCTTCATACACGAACATCCTTACCGGATGAACATAATATAGAAAACTCGGCACTATGATAAGCAAACTTAAACTCAGGTTTGTCCTGTTTGGTCAAAAAAACACAGAGAACAGGATCTGCCCTCTGCTTGGATATACTATTTGAACTGTTTATTATGCTCCTTCTGCCAGCTCCCTGACTTTATCTACAGGGAGATCAGAATATTCCGCTATCTCTTCTATCGACAATTTGCCCTTTGCCAGCATTCGCTTAACAGTGTCGATTGATTCTACAGAACGGCCTTCAGTAAGTCCTTCTTCCCGTCCTTGTATAAGGCCCTCTGCTCTTCCTTCTTCTCTTCCTTCTTCGCGCCCTTCTGCAAAAGAAGACTGCTTCTCTTCCTTCAGATATCTGTCAAATGATGTCTCTACCATGCTCTTCTCTCCTTCCTTTACCTCTGCTATCCTCTTCGCCAGTATCCCGTTATTGATCCTTTTTGTATCCTTCTGTATCAGATCGGATATCAGCTTGCCGATATCATCATCACCTTCATACGAACCGTTTACAAAAAGTGTATTACGCCCGTCGTTAAGGTCAGTATTATCATCCGTTCTCATCTTAAAATGATATATCGCTCTTCCCTGCTTTATTATATCATCTCTGCAGATAAATATTACATATGTATCAGGTATCCTGCCGTATTCTTCGTTGCGCCTGATAGTCGTTCTTGAATCGATTATTGATGAATAATACCTTGATCTTTTGACAATGTCGGTATCGTCTGTTTTCTGTATTTCAATATTATAGACTGAGTTGTCATCCTCATTTACTGCATACACATCAAGCCTTACTCCGTGATACTTATCATTGCCTATTATCTTCTGCACTTCATGATCGATTATCCTGATATTGGGCATACCAAGAATTACCTTCAGAAGTTCAGCCGTACACTCAGGGTGACCGTCAAAGCATGCTCTGAAGAACACGTCATCGAAGAGGCACAGTTCGTCAGTGTTGTATTTTCTTAAGGTCATTTGTATTCCTCCTTTTCGAATATTTGGAGGAACGGGCCCGATCCTTAGCAGAGATGGTAGCACGTCTTAACAATAAAAAAGATACGAATTAATACGATTATCTGACAATTTCGTATCAATTCGTATCAAATGTAACTTGACAAAAACCTATCAAAGGGACTGTCCCTTTGATAGGTTAAGCATCTTAGAACTCTCTTCTTCTGCCCTTTCTCTCGCCTTCTTCACCACCGTCGTTACCCTCGAAACGGTTAGGCTTAAAGCCGCCTCTTCTTTCGCGGTTGGGACGACCCTCACGCTTGCGTGGTTCTTCCTCAACATATCCCTCCGGCTTGGGAAGCGTATCGCGGATGGACAGGTTCAAACGGCCCTGTGAATCGATCTCAATGAGCTTCACTCTGACATGATCACCCTCGTGAACAACATCCTCGACCTTATCGACTCTGTTCCACGCGAGCTTGCTAATGTGAACGAGACCTTCCTTGCCCGGCAGGAACTCAACGAAAGCGCCAAAGTCCATAAGACGTGTAACAACACCATCAAACTCCTCGCCTACCTCGGGATCGGAAATGATACCGTTGATGATCTTCTGTGCCTTGTCAGCAGCCTCAAGATCAGGTGTGGATATATAAAGCTTACCGTCATCGTCGATATTGATATCAGCACCTGTATCAGCAATGATCTTGTTGATGACCTTTCCGCCGGAGCCGATAACTTCACGGATCTTATCAACAGGGATCTGCATCGAGATGATCCTGGGAGCATACTTGCCAAGCTCTGCACGGGGTGCGGGAATACAGGGAAGGATTATTTCGTTGATGATCTTGAGACGTCCCTTGCGTGTCATCTCAAAAGCAGCCTTGATAATGTCAAGTGACAGACCCTCCACCTTAATATCAACCTGGATGGATGTGATACCCTCAGTAGTACCTGCGACCTTGAAATCCATGTCACCGAAGAAGTCCTCAATGCCCTGAATATCCATGAATACAAGGAAGTCCTCATCATTCTCTTCGTTAACGATAAGACCTGAGGAGATACCTGCAACAGGTCTCTTGATAGGTACGCCTGCATCCATCAGTGACAAAGTGGAAGCACAAACAGAACCCTGTGAAGTTGAACCGTTACTCATTGTGATCTCTGATACGGTTCTGATTGCATAGGGGAATTCTTCTTCTGAAGGAAGAACAGGAATAAGAGATCTCTCTGCAAGAGCTCCGTGACCGATCTCACGGCGTCCCGGACTTCTTGAAGCCTTTGCCTCACCGACAGAATAACCGGGAAAATTGTAGTGATGGATATATCTCTTTGTTGTCTGTTCATCAAGACCTTCAAGCTTCTGAGCATCTGCAAGAGGAGCCAATGTACAGACATTCATTACCTGCGTCTGACCTCTCTGGAAAAATGATGAGCCATGAACTCTGGGAAGAACTCCTACATCACATGACAATGGTCTGATCTCATCCAGAGCACGTCCGTCAACTCTTACATGTTCTCTGAAGAGGTAATCTCTGACAACCTTCTTCTCAAGTTTATAGACTGCATCAGGTGCCCATGAGGACAAACCCTCTTCCTTCTCTTCGAGCATTGCTGCAATCTCCTCCTGGAGCGCTGCAACATTGGCATCTCTGACGCTCTTGTCATCAGAAAGAACCGCCGCTCTCATCTTATCCCAGCCAAATTCTTTTACCGCAGCGAAAACATCATCCGGCACTTCAGCTGATTCATAAGTGAACTTGGGTTTACCGATCTCGGCAACAATTGAGTTGATGAACTTCACGATCTCCTTGATAACCTCGTGGCCTTCTGCGATGGCATTGAGCATTACATCATCAGGAACCTCGTTAGCACCTGCCTCGACCATGCAGATCTTGGTTGCTGTACCGGCGAGTGTTACGTACATCTGTGACTTCTCACGCTGCTCGAGAGTAGGATTGATAATTGTCTTACCGTCAATGAGACCGAGAACAACGCCGCCGACAGGTCCTTTCCACGGGATATCAGAGATAGCGATAGCAATTGATGTACCGACCATTGCCGTTATCTCAGGGAGACAGTCAGGATCGACCGCCATTACCATATTGGATACGACTACATCGTTACGCAGATCCTTAGGGAAAAGAGGTCTGATAGGTCTGTCGATAACACGCGATGTAAGGATTGCCTTCTCACCGGGTCTTCCCTCCCTCTTAAGGAAACCGCCGGGGATCTTGCCTACAGCATACAGCTTCTCCTCATAATCTACTGACAGAGGGAAGAAGTCGATACCTTCCTTGGGCTGCTCGGAAGCAGTTACAGTTGACAAAACTACTGTCTCACCGTATCTGATCAGAACAGAACCGTTAGCAAACTGTGCGATCTTACCGGTCTCGACAACCAACGGTCTTCCGGCGATCTCGGTCTTGAAAATTCTTTCCATTTGAAATCTCCTTGAATTATTATTTGCCAAGGAGGTAGTCACTAGATTCATACTCCGGATATTCGCGTACAGCATGACCCCGGGATATCAATCTACTAACTACTCCCCGAATGGCATATCCCGTCTATTATAATACAAACAAATAAAAAGACAAACTCAATCTTCGGAAAACGGGACCGGAACATGTTTGCTGCGTGCGCAGTAACTTTGTGAATGAAACCTGCTTTACCGGAACATGTTTGCTGCGTACGCAGTATCTTTGTGAATGAAACTCACTTTACTGGAACATGTTTGCTGCGTACGCAGTATCTTTGTGAATGAAACCCACTTTACCGGAACATGTTTGCTGCGTACGCAGTATCTTTGTGAATGAAACCCACTTTACCGGAACATGTTTGCTGAAAAACGATCATTACAGTGCAGGAATATAGATACATCCCTTCTCTTCCGACATCCACTTAAGTATCTTGCCGGCGGACTTCAGCTGATAAGAATTCATTGTCCGTAGCAGCACTGCATCCGGTTCTGTCATCCCAAAAAATCCCAAAAAAAGAGTTGCCTCTCGGTGAACGCTTCACTTTCGAGGCAACCCCTAAGGTCGTAACGACGTAATTACGGATTCAGGCACACTCCATTTGCGTCAAACTTGTAAGCTTTGCCGCTCAGAGTAACCGTCTCGGATGCTGCCATGGCTCCATCTGATTTGAACCAGTACCAGTCGCCGTCCAGCTCGATCCACTTCTTGGCTACCATGGCACCACTGTCCTTGAAGTAATAGCCCTTGCCGTCTATGATCTTCAATCCTGTTGCCATCTTACCGTCTGCAGCAAAGTAATACCATACCTTGCTTATCTGCTGCCAACCCGTCTTGCCTGCACCGGAAGATGCGAAATAATACCAGTCGGATCCGACCTGCTGCCAGCCTGTAGCCATAGCACCGCTGCTCTTGAAGAAATAAAGTATTCCGTCGATAACATTAAGTCCCGTGACCATCTTTCCGTCGTCATCAAAGTAGTACCACACCTTGCTGATCTTCTGCCAGCCGGTCTTCATCTCTCCGGAAGATGCGAAATAATACCAGTCGGATCCTATCTCCTGCCACTTGGTGAGCATAACACCGGAATCATTGAAATAGTAAACGTTGCCGTCCACTTCAGCAAATCCGGTCGCATTGACGCCGTTACTTCCGACGTAGTACCACTTGCCGCTTACCTGCTTCCATGTATACGTGATGACCTCTTCTATGATACTGAAGTTCTTCTTCACGGAGCCTGAATAGTTGCCCTTACCTGTTACAGTCACAGTTGCGGTTCCGACATTGATGTTATTGCTGTAGGAGACCGTATAGTCAGTTCCGGATACCAGCGTCTTGGAGCCGTCCTTAACTGTAATAGCAGGCTTGATAGCTGAACCTGTGTAAGACTGATCTGCTATCGAACTGTATGTCAATCCGCTTACAGCCTTTGCTTTGATAGTAAATTCAGCTGTTGCAGTTCCTGAATAGTTGCCCTTACCTGTTACAGTCACTGTTGCGGTTCCGACATTTATGTTATTGCTGTATGAGACTGTATAGTCAGTTCCGGATATCAATGTCTTGGAGCCGTCCTTAACTGTAACAGCAGGTGTGATAGCTGTACCTGTATATGTCTGCGCGGATATTGAAGCGATCGTAAAAGATGCAGTATTCGCAACAATCTTGAATGTTGCCGTCTTCGTCCCCGAATAGTTACCCTTACCTGTTACAGTCACTGTTGCAGTTCCGACATTTATGTTATTGCTGTAGGAGACTGTATAGTCAGTTCCGGATACCAGCGTCTTGGATCCGTCCTTAACTGTAACAGCAGGTGTGATAGCTGTACCCGTATATACCTTATCTGCAATTGAAGATATGACTGTTCCGCTCAATGATCTTGCAGCAATGGTAAATGTCCGGCTGCCTGTTCCTGAATAATTGCCGATACCCTGAACAGAGACTGTCGCGGTACCCTTATTAACATTGTTTGTGTATGTGGCTTCATAATCCGTTCCGTCTTTGAGAACAACACCATAACAGCTGACTGTTATGGCCGGTTTGATCGCAGAACCTGTATAAGTCTGCGATGCAATCGTGCTGACTGTAAGTGAACCCGGATCAGGCTCGATCGTAAAATCGATCTTCTTTGAACCGGTATAGTTGCCACACCCGGTAAGTGTTGCTGTTGCTGTGCCCGCATTTACATTATTCGCATAAGACAATGTAAAATCATAGGGACTGCTGAGAGTTACAGAACCGTCCTTTACAGTCGGATACGGCTTTTGGGCATATCCGCTATATTCATATCTGCCTGTGAATGATGCCGTAACAGAGCTTATAGACTTAGGATTGATCGTAAACTCCACGGTCTTAGTTCCGCTATAGATTCCCTTGCCATATATAAAGATACTGGCTGTTCCGGCGTTGACATTCGCACTGTAACTGACGGTATAATCTGTATCCTTAACAAGTTGCGTTGTTCCATACTTCACGGTAACTGAAGGCTTGATCGCCGACCCTGTGTAAGTCTGTGCTGATACGGAACTTACCGTAGCGTCCGTTATCGGTTTGCCGATGATTTTGAAATAACATGAGATGGATCCCCTGTAATGTCCCTTACATGTAATAGTTACCCTCGCACTCGACGATATGGCGGTATTGTTGTAATATGTCAGGGTATAATCTGTTCCTTCCTTAAGGACAGTGGAACCGTCTCTCACAACAACCTTTGGCGTTATCTCAGATCCTGTATAGACCTGATCGGGAATGCTGCCGATAGTCAGATTATTTACACTGATCCCATAGATCGTGAAGTGCTTGGTGGCCGTACCGGTCAGTATATTGCTGATACCGGTAATGTTGATTTCAGCTGAACCGGGTTCAACATTATTTGTAAATGTAAGTGTATAATCCACATTCTCCTTGAATACGATATTACCGTATTTGACAGTGACATTAGGGATTATAGCAGAACCGTTATATGTGTACGTTGAATCTGTAGTGCAGCTCACAAGGGACGCATTTACCGGATTAATATTGAAATTATAATCCTTTGATCCTGCATAATTCCCAATACCTGTCAGCGTCATTGTCGCTGTTCCCACATTCACATTATTACTGTAACTTACAGTATAATCCGTACCTTCAACCAGAACCTGTGATCCGTTCCTGAGAGTAACGTTCTGTGTCAGCGCCGAACCGGTATAAGTCTTGTTACTAACAAAGCAATAAAGAGATGATATCTGCCTTGGGACGATCTTAAATGTCATTTTCTTTGATCCGGTATAATTGCCGGTCATCGTAACGGTAGCAGTAGCTGTTCCGATCTCCGTATTATCAGAATAACTCACCGTATAATCCGTGCCTTTGACGAGAGTCCTCGTACCGTTCTTTATCACAGGATTGGGTATTATCTCACTTCCTGTGTATTGCTGATCTGCTATATCAGCAAATGTAAGGTTACTTGCCGGCTGCTTGGTAATCGTGAAAGTGGCAGTTCTCTCTCCTTCAAAACTTCCCATACCGGTAACAGTAACTGTCGCAGTTCCCGGATTGGTATTATCAACACATGCAACTGTATAATGCGTATTCTTTTTCAGAGTGGTTCCGTTCAATGTCAGAGTGATCTGCGGAACAATGGCTCCGCCGGTATAATTTACCGACTGCAAAGCATTCATTGTACAATCATTGATATCACGCTTGAGGATCTCAAACGTTATATATCTGCTGCCGGAATAATTACCCTTTCCGCTAATGTTAATATATGCACCGTTCGTTACGTACTTGTTATTTGAGTAACCGGTAATGGTATAATCAGTTCCTTCAACAAGTGTCTTGTTCCCCCAAGTAATTACCGGCTTGGGAGTCACACCTTCCGGGTCAAATCTGATGACACCCGGAACTGTGCAAGTAATCTCTGAATCGCCTATACTCTTGGCATAGACGGTAACGTTATTCACATATGAATAAGTCTTCCCGCCGAAAGTCACACTTGCCGTCAACTTGCACGTTCCCGTTCCGACAGCGGAAACAGACTTGTTGTTTACGACCGTGAGCACCGATGTATCGCTTGATTGCCAATTAAGGTTTGTAAGTTCATTTGAAGGGACCATTATTCCGCGTGATCCATAGAATTCTACCGGCTGATAATAACCGCTTATTCCCGGCAGTTCCTTAGTCTGACCATACACCATACTATAGAACGAACTATCTGCATAGATCTTGAAATCTGCCGTTGAAGTATCTATCCTGACTGTTCCTGTCTTCGTACCCGTAACTGCTGTGGTAGCGGCAGCATTACTGTTCTTCGTGCCGAATTCCTGCACCCAGTAATCATAACCGCCATAACTCACATGCGCGATACCTATCGCCGTAAAACTCGAGCTGAGCATTGCCCTTCTATGGCCCTGACCGGAGTAATCGTCATTATTCTCCTGCCATATCACAAAAGCTCTGTCAGCCGATATACCGTAACTGCCGGCAGCAATATTCTCACCGTTGGATTTGACACCATTGTAAGTACATGTATTCCAAGCTGTTCCGTCCGGTCTTGTATGATCAAAACTCACCGCTATCTCATATGCCCTCTGAAGTGCGATCTGCTCCAGAGCGTAGTCATATGTGTATGCCTTCAAGACTCCGCATGACACATCGACATTACTTGTATTCTTATAAGTTGCAGTTCCGCTTGTCCTCCACTCATTAATCAGCTGGAGCTGATCTCTGGCAGACTGCATATCCACTTCATACGTAAGCGTAAAGGATCTGTACGTGGCTGCGGAGACATTGCCAAGCAACATAAAAATAACAATAAAAGATGAGATAATTCCTGCAAAAGATTTGAATTTGCGTGATGAGGTAACCATAATACGCCCTCCTTATTAACTCTAAATTAGTTTGTAATCCTGCAGTTGTCAAGATATATTATCCGCATGTACTGCTTATATCCATAGGACACAAAAGATAAGTCAAAGGTTCATTCAATATCCCCGGATGTCACAGGAATGTGTCTCCGGCAAAGTATGCAGTACCTGCTGCGTATAATTCACTCCGCACCTGCATGAGTTAGCAGGTTAGTCGCGTGCGCTCTCGAGATCATCCATCCACATCTGATAACTCGTGTCCGAACTCATTCTCAAGTCACCTCGCGGCGACAGCGCTACCGTACCGACTTTGGGACCGTCTGGCAGACATGATCTCTTGAACTGCTGGGTAAAGAATCTTCTTATAAAAGTCTTAAGCCATTTGTAGATCGTGTCATCATCATAGATTCCGTCGAATGCAACGACAGCCAGACGGTAGATCTTGGACGGTGCAAAACCATAGCGGACAAAATAGTACAGGAAGAAATCATGAAGTTCATAAGGACCTACTATATCCTCTGTCTTCTGTACGATATCACCCGATTCATCAGGCGGAAGCAGTTCTGGCGATACGGGGGTATTCAAGACATCTGTAAGGACTTCTGATAACGAAGGCTGCTCATCTCTGACGCGCTTAGCCTCATACTGAACAAGATACCTCACAAGAGTCTTGGGAATTGATCCGTTGACGCCGTACATTGACATATGATCGCCGTTATATGTCGCCCATCCGAGCGCCAGTTCCGACAGATCACCCGTACCGATGACGATACCGTTGCACTGGTTGGCAATATCCATAAGCAGCTGCGTACGCTCCCTTGCCTGGGCATTCTCATATGTAACATCGTGTTCATCGGGAGACTGGGAGATATCCTCAAAGTGTTGCAGAACACTCTTGGAAATGTTTATTTCGCGGATAGATACCCCGTAGGAATCTGCCAGCTCGATTGAATTATTCTTCGTTCTTGAAGTCGTGCCGAAGCAAGGCATCGTCACGGCATGGATATTCCCACGCGGGATTCCCAGATAATCGAAAGCATGAACCGTAACGATCAGTGCCAATGTCGAATCGAGGCCTCCTGACAGTCCGATTACCGCATCAGAGCAATTAATTGCAGACAATCTCGTTGCAAGACCCATGGCCTGCATCCCGATTATATCCTCGCACCTGCTGTCAAGTTCTTTGCCTGATTTAGGCACGAACGGTCTTGTCGATATCTCTCTTGCAGGCACATCAATATCAGGTAATTCAAAACTGATATTCACCACATCAACACTTCTGTCAGTCTCGGCATAAAAAGTATTAATTCTCTTTCGCTCATGCGAGATGCGCTCAAGGTCGATATCGGCCCATATAAGTTCCTCATCGTATCCCCTGCGCTCTTCCAGCACTTTACCATTCTCACATATTATGTCATGACCTGCGAAAACAAGATCCGTCGATGATTCTCCGAATCCGCAGTCACTGTAAACATATGCGCAAAGCTGTTTGGCCGAGGCCACTGACACAAGATCCCTGCGGTATCCTGCCTTGCCGATAACCTCATCTGAAGCAGACGGGTTAACAATGACAGTTGCTCCTGCCATACAGTAGCCGACAGAGGGATTGTCCGGCACCCACAATTCCTCACATATCTCGACAGCGATCGCCAGATCGGGATACTCCTCGTGTTCGAATATCAGCTTGCCGAACGGAATGCCTTCATATGTACAGCCGAGTTCACCCTCTTCGTATGCATTGAAATACCTTGTCTCGTAGAACTCGCCATACCCCGGGATTATACTTTTGGGGACTATACCTGCCACCTCGCCCCTGCAAAGAACGGCGGCACAATCGTAGAGCTTGTGATTCATCTGTACGGGCAGTCCGACAATTATTGCCATCTCGAGGCAGGCTGTCCTGTCAGCTATATCCAGCAGAGCGTAGAATGCGGCATCGGTAAGAGTCTTATGAAGGAACATGTCCTGACATGTGTATCCCGTTATCGACAACTCCGGAAATACGAGCACAGATATATCTTTCTGTGCGGCAATAGTTGACAGTTCAACTATTCGGTCTGCGTTATAACTGCAATCTGCTACTTTGACATTGGGCGTGGCACAGCCGACTCTGACAAATCCGTCTCTCATAATCAGTACCTCTTAATCTTTTTGGAAGTGTTCTTCTCAAATTCTGTCTTGCGGAGAACAACTCTCTTGATCCTCTTGTAATTCGGAAGCTTCTCATTGGCTTCCTCGGAGACCTGCTTGAGCAGAGCTTCGATCTTATCGTCTGAAGCGCCCTCACCAAGCTTCGCCTCGACCTGCTCCATATCAGGGAAAATGGTTGCAACAATAATAGTATCGTTCTTCACCTCATCTTCCACACCTGATACGACACTCTCTGCAACGTACGGAGACAGTGACAGCAGGTATTCAATCTCCTCAGGGAAAACATTCTTGCCGTTCTTGGCAATGATTACGTTCTTCTTGCGGCCTGTGATGATACAGAAGCCATCCTTATCAATATATCCGAGATCACCTGTATGATAGTAACCGTCTTTATCGAGAGCCTTGGCAGTAGCCTCGGGATCGTTATAGTAACCGAGGAAAATATTATCTCCTTTTGCGATGAATTCACCGATTCCGTCTTCATCCGGATCAAGCACTTTGACGTCACATCCCGGAAGCGGAAGCCCTGCCGCATGATTCTTGAAGTCGACGTCCCTGTTGAGCGCGAGAATCGGCGCACACTCCGTAAGACCGTATCCCTGAATACAGATAAAACCCATGTCCTGGAAGAATCTCAGCATATCGGGGTTGACCGGGGCTCCGCCCAGAATGATAAGCCTCATTCTTCCGCCGAAGACTTCGTGGATGTCTTTGAACAGCTTTTTCCTCACGTCAATATGGAGCTTCATAAGGAACCTCGACAATTTGATTCCCGTACGGAGTTTCTTAGCTTTCTTGGGGTCCTCGTTGACCTTCTTCATGATCGCTTTGTAGAACATCTCAAGCATTACCGGAACCATCAGCACACAGGTGGGCTTGGCTTCCTTGATATTGGATGTGATATATCTGAGACCTTCACAAATAGCTATTGTGGATCCTCTGTACACCTGTCCGAGGAATCCGCACGTACACTCATATGTATGATGCAAAGGCAGAACAGAGAAGAAAACATCATCCCTGTAGATATAAACCATCGAATACATTGCCATCAGGTTCTTGCATATATTACGCTGGCATAGCATGACCGCCTTGGATTTGGCCGTTGTCCCGGATGTGAACAGGAGAATGGTCATCTCATTCTCATCAATCGGAGTCTCAAGATAATCGCTGTTACCGGCTGCAAGAAGGTCTTCACCCTCTTTGAGGAGAGCGGAGAAAGACATAAATCTGGAATCCTTTGTATCATCCATGCTCACATAATACTTGATAGTGGGAATCTTGCCGTACACCTGATCAACTACAGACAGCTTGGATCCTGAGAATATCAACACATCAACTTCGGCTCTTACAAGACAGTTCTCTATCTCTTCCGGATGGAGTTCTTTATCTATAGGAACAACACAACCGACACCGTTAGTAGTTGCAAGATAAGAGACAAACCACTCATATCTCGTCTCTGACAGTATAGCTACGCGTGCCCCCTTTCTGACCCTTTTGAACAGTGCTGTTCCGAGAGAATCAATATCGTGATCGTATTTCTCGGTTGATACGGGGACATATTCCCCACCCTTGACAGGCTTATGCAGGAAGACGGGGTTACCCGGGAACTCACGCACACGTGTCTTGATAATATCTCGTAAATTCGTGATCTGTGTAACTTCATAAAGCGGAATATTCTTCATCTTATACCTCCGGCTTTTGCATAATGATCACGGCATGAACCGAGTCATCCGTCCTGTCCTTTATAATAACACAATGTGTGTCTCCGTCACTCGAATATTCAAGAAGAACAGTCTCACCCGGCTTGATCTCCTTCCTGTAGCAGACTTCCACATCATCGAACATCAGCTTGTCCACACCTTCCGGAAGCACCTCTTCCGCCAGATCAAGATAAGATGCATTATGAACGTGTCCGTTAAGGTCTATCATCGACTTGATCACCTTGAATTCCGCGCTGCTGATCAGCGGAAGATCGGGAGCGTTGCGTGTGAACTTGAATTCCGGGAAATTTACCCTGTCACTCTCAAGGCCGTAACAATCAATCTCTTCAGGAGACAGTTTGATCGGCCTGCCTGTCTCCGGTGATACTGCCACCCAGTTGGATGTGGCTATTGCTATGATATTATCATCCATATCACGGATCTCATAATCCCTTGCTGCCTGAAGTCCCTTATATGAACGTCCCCATGTCACGGCCTTGATCGATGCACATGCCGCGGGTCTTGAATACACTTCCATCTTCCAGTTCAGCACAACCCAGGTCAGATGACTGATATCCTTCTCACCTGTACTCTGCCCGACCATCAATCCGTGGACGTTTGCCGTATTTGACAGGGCCTCGATGAGCGCTTTATTTGTAATCTTATTGCCTTCACCCACATCCTGAAGCCCGACGAAAAAACACTGTTCTGCCTGCATTAATGCACGCCTCCTCATCCATATTTGCTCATCGTATAGTATATGTTATAATCACGTCATGGAAAAGAGAGATTTGATCGACAGAATATTTATAGCTTTTTGCGCGTTGACCCTAGTGTCGGTGTTTCTGCCGTGTGATGAACTGGATAAGATCAGAAGCGGGATTTCAATACCTGTTTACTCTTCAATACTTGACGGCAAAGCCGGCTTTGTACACATTCTTCTGCCGGTCGCTGCGGCCTTCATGATCATCATCGGCAAGCGTGTGATCGCCTCATTACTCGGTTTTGTCACTGTGGGATTTAACGGCTTTACAGTATATTATTTCTGGGATCAGAGTGAATACATTGTCAATGCTTTCTCCTCCGGGAGCAAGTTGGGCGAGCTCTACCAGATGATCGGTTATGACGGCTGCACACATATCCTGCCTCTTGGATTCTATCTGGCAGTAGTCGCAATGTCATTATTGCTTCTGATATCTATTGTGAACCTGATAATCAAGGAGTGATTATCACTCCGTTCCGCCCTTCTTACTGAACATCTGTATCATCAACTCGATAAACTGGATCGGGCCCAGATCTCCGAGTCTTCTGTGTCCGCCTTCACTGTTCAGGTACATATCAACCCTGCTGGCAAGAATATTAACGAGCTTGAAGAGCAAGACACAAAGGACTCCCAGGAATACGAGAACATTCGGCGGATATTTCACACCGGGAACAAAAAAAGCCAATAGCAGATGTCCCGCCCAAATCCCGACGAAAGTGATACCAAGCCACCTCAGTTCATAAGAACCTGCCTGTGTGACAAGATCGTCGATGTTGTGTACCCTGAAGTAGAAAATGAATACTGCCAGACATGCCAGTGCATTTGTCAAGCCTCTGTATATACCGTAATCAACAAGGCGTAACATAAATTTATCTGATATAAATCCCACATGGGGCAACGTATCGCTCATGAGGCAGAACATTCCAAAACAGAACATTGCAAGGAAAAGAACAGTCAGCACGATGAATAAAACCATCATGCTCCTGTTAAATCTTGTCCTTGCTGTACATTCCATATTACGCATTTTGGCACCTCGAACAATAGTCTCGAAATAATACAGAGTTCTTTTTTACTGTATCAAGTATAACATTTCCTTGCAGAGATTGCCCTGTCTTTGTCGCTTATTTCCACTCTGTTCCCGATAATAGAATCCACGTAATCCTGAGCTGAGTAACTTCCGAGTTCTTCGGCCTGACCATCAAAGTAATAGCATTGATTACAATTACAGCCTTAATTATTGGTTCTTCACGTGCGCAATTATTTAATATTGATCAGGATCTCGTCTATCATCTCTGATGCTATCGACTTATCTTCATCCGTATTCTGCGCCAGATGATGCTCTATCTGTTCGATATAATTCACAACATCATGCCTCATAAATCTGGCTCTCTCGATCTCACGCTGAATGCGTTCATAATAATCGCTGTCATATTTTATATAAGCATCCATGATCGCCTTCTCTTTCTCTGCAAGACGCACCTTCTCGTAGCGCCGGTAGAAGGACATAACAGAGAATATGCCGAGCAATGTCGTACCGAGGATGACTATGCTCCAGAAGACAGTATATCCGAACGATGTGTACAGATTACGGGAGTATATAGGAAGTATATATACAAACATTACCGTAGGGATTATGAACAGTATGACAATTGGAAATAAGACTCCTCTGAGCGCTTTACGCTTGTGTATGACTATTTCGAGCATATAAAGGCCTATTATCAACATCTCCGACCAGTGCGTCATCAGTATGGTATCTGACCACTCCTCCGCCTTGGCATAGATATAATAACGGCCTACAAAATTGCACATATATAAGACGAGCGTAACAATAACCAACGCTGCCATACCGGTCGCGATGCTGTAGAATATTATCAGGAGCTTCCTCCTTAATCTGTCTTTGTTGATCAGGAAGACGATAACGATTACCGTAACGGTCGAGAATGTGATAGTATCGAACCACTTTGCCGCGAGATTGTTGTAAACTGCCAGATCCATCAGAAGCGTTCCGATAAGCAGACAGATATATTTGTTACGAATCCTTCTTCTGTCTGTCAGGGAGACGACCATATAAGCCATAAAGAACTGCTCTATGGTTGCTATCAGCATCTGAACTACAAGAGCACGACCTTCCATATATCACCCGGCGAGCCTCGCCTCAAGCTCTTCCATCAGTTTCCCGGCAGTCTCCATCGATCCGCTGTCTCCGAGTTCTGCAAGAGCCCTTATCTGCTCAGTATAATTTATAACGTCATGACGTATGAATCTCACCTTATCGATCTCTCCCTGGACCAGTTCGAAATAATTCCTGTCGAATCCCTCGACCTGTTCCATCAACTCCTTCTCTTTGGCGAGCATATACACACGCTTGCTTGCAGTAATGAAGCGGATGAAGAGTAATACTAATACCTGATTGATCAGAATAGCCAGTATTCCGGTAGTAACAGATAAACCGAGGCTGTGATTGCCTTCATCTACGATCAGCACGATCAGATAGAGCAGGATAAGAAGCGGAATCAGCGCTAAGAGTATTGTTTGCATTGCAACCATCTTCTGCCTTCTGCGCCTATATGCCATTACCGATATGAGGCAAATGTCACAAAACAGCGTTGTCGAGAAAGTATAGAAGAGCTCCCTTGCGGATCCTTTATCGCTGTCAAGCGGCAAGATACCCAGCAAGTATGCTATCAGGAGCGATAACAGGCCAACAACGACTGTCATTCCCGCAAAGGCAAGGAATATAGTTATTCTTTGGCGCAACCTGTCTTTGTTCAAGGCAAAAGATATGACCGCCAGGGACCCAAAGTAAAGCAGCGCCGTATGGACATAATTGAAATAAGCATAATTAAGACAACACATGACCATAAGAAGGCATCCTAATGGGTAATTGATATAATTCGGGAAGCGTCTTGTCTCACTGATTTGGACAAGCGAATAAATAAACACAATACCGTAAAAGCATCCCTCTGTTATTATCCACGCCGGATTCATACGCGTTCTCCTTCACTGCAATTGAGCATCATTGTAAAGACCGATACATGATCCCTGATATCGACAGTCAATTCACCGTCGTACCTGCGGGCTATGTTCCGAAGTATCTTAAGTCCGTAGCCGTGAACGCCGATCGGATTATCCTTTGTTGTACTAAGTTTGGTGATATCATCTACGACTTCAGAAGATACAGTCGGATTCTCAGTTCTTATGACGAGAAGTTCTCCCTTCTTCGCAATATTCAGATTGACGTATGGTTCTGATCCGGATTCCTTATAAGTTGCCGCGGATTCTATTGCATTGTCGGCGAGATTCGATACGACAGAGGACAGATCCAGCTTGGATATATTCACATCTCCGGGGACAACAGCTTTGACACTCATCGGAATATCAAGCGACTCAGCCTTGCGCATCTTAAGTGTAAGGACCATATCAACTGTTGCTTCCTCACAAAAGTGCATGCCGGTCATCTTATCAACATCGGTGCCGATCTTATTCATCAGTTCTTCATTGCTTCCTGTCTTACCTGACTCAATATTTGCCTTGATCTCACCGATACGCTTAAGAATGTCCTTTTTGATCTTATCGGTCTCTGACAGTTCCTGCTCCATTGTCTCAAAATATCTCTTATCAAGATGGGCAAGGTTAGCCTTAAGCTCTTCTTCCTTCTCCCTCTCATAGAGTTTATCGTTGCTTGCAATAAACCTGATGAAGAGAATATTGATCGCTGTGTTGAACACAAGTGCTCCGATACCTGCCATCATCGCATAGGTCATATCCTGTGCCAGATCATTACGGAATATCAGAGTAAGATAGATCAATTGCATTAACGGCAGAAGCGCGAGCAGCAATATCGGTATGACAACATTTTTTACCTGTTTACGGTTATGCCAGAGGATAATGATGGTGTACATTGTAATGTCGCATACTTCCATATACATCCTGTTGTAGTTAAGGAAATAAGGACCGCGATCGGAATTGGTGAAAGCTGTTATTCCAAGAAGGAGATAGAGGTATATCTCATACAGTATCTCAAGCAGAACTGACGGCACGACCAGCATAACAAAAGCTATCAATTTCCTCTTGATACTGTCACGGCTTAATACCAGTATCGTGACCAGAATGCAGGACATGGATACTATATAAGGGCTCATATCCCAGACATCAATTACTTCGACTATAACACAATTATAGAAGATCCCTAACCCGATCATAGCCATACCGAAGAGGTAATTGATTACCTTGTTATCTGTCCTTCTCTTCGTGGTATATGCCATGAGCAGATAGACCATGAAGAAGATCTCAACCAAAGCAGCTATTACTTGAAGAACTGCAGAACCTGTCATGCGAGCATACCTCCGAGATATCTTGTCAGGGCAATCCTGACCTCCTTCGCCCTCGCCTGGCTTACCGGGATCTCTGCCCCTGTATCGAGAACAGCAGTATCACTCCTGAGTCTCTCGACATGTTTCAAATTAACTACAAAACTCTGGTGCGTCTTCACAAAACTGTCATCAAGCTTTGCCTCAACGTCCTTTATCCTGGAATAAAAAGAATACACATTGTTGACCGTGTGTAACTTCATAAGACGCTTATCACTCTCATAATAAAGGATGTCCGAATATGGAACACTTACTATCTGAGCGCCGGTAGAGAATGAGAACTTTGACCTCTCCAGCTTCTCTATAGACGAGATTGCCTTGTCAACAGCAGCCCTGAGCTTGTCAGACTTCACCGGCTTTTGCAGGTAGTATACCGGCTCCACCTCAAAAATATCCTGCGCATATTCATGGAATGCACTTGCAAAGATAATCTGTATTTCCGGATTCGAACACTTAAGCTTAGCAGCCAGCTCTATCCCGCTTGAATTGGTTCCATCCGAATCTATCAGATCGATATCCATAATAAGAATATCGTAAAAGCTGTCTTCGGCGATATCCGCTATCTTATAGGCAAATGCGTGATCAAACACCCCCGGGTAGAATTCCTCTATCATGGCGTGCAACTCGTTTACTGTATTTTTGTTATCATCACATATCAATAATTTATGCATAAAAGCATATTATCACAAATTAAAAAATTATTGATATATTTATCCCCAAACAATTGAATCATCCGGCAGCACACCGAAGAACTAATTATCTTATTCGCAAAATATTTATCGTTTATCATTAAAAAGTTGTTGACAAAGATAAAAAGCAGCAGTATAGTAACAGCATAACCGGTTTACAGATCAAACGAATAAGGAGAATCATTATGAACGAAGAGAATGTAAAGCTTGCCAAGATCAAGAAGAGCTGCAAGGCAGGCAGGATAGCATCTAAGGTGCTGGGTATTATCGGGATAGTCGCTTTCGTGCTGGTAACGGTAGGTGCAATCGTAATCCTCGGCATGGGCAAGAATTTTGACAACGCACTGGCAGAGGCGGAAGGAACACTTAACATCAGCTTCAAGAGCGGCATAGCGGAAGCGAGAATAATGGGTATCAGTGTTGGTGACATATCGAATATCGAGACTGATGTACCTGCAATAAGAGAGATGCTCGATGATCACCCCATGAGCTTTGTCTTTGGCTCCTATCTCTTGGGCATAGCGGTGCTTGTGCTGATAACCACAGTTTTGTTATTTATCATCAGCAGCACTTTCGCGACGATAGAGAAGCAGGATACGCCATTCACCGATAAAGTTATCCGTAAGGTCACCGCAACACTGATCATCCTCTCGGTTATCATGCTTCTGACGATTGGCGGTGGAGCAGCAATTATAGGATTACTGACAACATGGGTTATCTATACGATTTTGGATTACGGGAAGACCCTTCAGATACAGTCTGATGAGACTTTATAAGGAGGGCAGGACATGGGACAGATTATACTGAGACTTGACAGGGTCATGGCGGACCGCAAGATGAGCCTGAATGAACTGGCAGAGAAGGTTGGTGTATCGAATGTCAACCTGTCTAAGATGAAGAACGGGAAGATATCAGCGATAAGGTTCTCAACACTGGAAGCGATATGCGATGCACTCGACTGTCAGCCCGGGGATATACTGGAATACAGTAAGGAATAAGGGAACCCTACATAAACAAACTTCCGGCCTGTCTGACAGACCGGAAGTTTGTAATTATCTGTAATTCAGAACTCGAGGATTAGTGCAAACACCATCTCTATCAAATTGAGCAGCAAGCTGCGTATGTAGAGCTTTACTTTCTTCCTTCCCACGCTCTATGAACAAATGCAGCAATTCCGCCGCCGCATAAGGGAGCAACGATGAACACCCAGAGATCCTTGATCGGCTCGAAGTTGCCCTCGATTGCTGCGAATACAGCAGGTCCGATACTTCTCGCGGGATTTACTGATGTTCCCGTAAGACCGATACCGAGAATGTGAACCATAACAAGCGACAGACCTATGATGAGTCCGCCGAAGGAACCATGCTTTGCCTTGTCGGAAGTAACACCAAGGATGACAAGAACAAATATGAAAGTAAGCAGGAATTCAACTACAACACCGATAAAGAAGCTGTTCTTTACGCCTGCGAGTGCGTTCGCACCAAAGCCTTTTGTTTTGTCTTCAATTCCGGCGCCTTCGAATATCAGCCACAAAAAACCTGAGCCTACCAAAGCACCACAAACTTGTGCTATACAATATCCGAAGAATTCACCGATCTTCATTCTGCCGTCGAAGAGACAGGCCAGCGATACAGCGGGATTAATGTGACATCCGGATACGTTACCTACACAGTATGCCATTCCGACAATAACAAGACCGAAAGCAAAAGCCGTGAGAATATATCCGCTTCCTTTAGCGGCATCGCAGCCTACGAGCATAGCGGTTCCGCATCCGACGAGCACGAGGGTCATCGTCCCGATAAACTCGGCAGACAATTTCTTCATGTCCATAAGTAAGTTCCTCTTTTCATTGTATTCTGTTGACAATAACAGTTATCTAAATATTACACCAAACAAATCAACCGCAGATTACACACTAATGACAAAAATATGTTATATTTATCTACATATTTGGGGGTGGACACATGATAAGCTTTGGATTCTCTTATGTCGGATTGATATTTCTCGTAATGCTCTTCATACCGAACTTTTTCTGGGCAAAGAATCAGCCCGTTGATTATGATAAATATGTGAAGAATGAGAATAAGGTATTACTCGTTTTCGAACGGTCCGGAGAAGTACTTGTATCGGTCATTTCCCTGATTTCCGGCGGAATGGGTATAAGGGTTTTCTCGCTCTGGATCGGGTGGCTCATAATCGCATTCATTCTTATGATTCTTTACGAAATGTACTGGATCAGGTATTTCAGGAGCGATAAAACAATGGCGGACATGTATTCGTCCTACGCAGGTTTCCCTGTAGCCGGGGCTTCCCTGCCTGTTATCGCCTTCGTTTTACTCGGAATTTACGGGAGCAATATTTTCCTTGTAGTGTCTGCTGTAATCCTCGGGATCGGTCACATCGGCATCCATCTCGCGCACCGCAAAGAGGCAGGGATCGCCGGGCCGGCACGCTCGGTTAAGAGGACCATATTGACCGTCATCCGGCTGCTGATACTCATTCCGGCAGTGTTAGTGATCGCCGTGTCAACTTACTTTATCGCAATACGCAATTATAACTACCTCTCCAACCTGATTACGGGTGACGGCATTGAAGAACAGACGTATCTTGATATCAACGGGCAGAAGCAGTTCGTGACAATACGCGGCAGGAATGCCAAAGCTCCTGTCATCCTCTATCTGCATGGCGGACCGCTTAGTCCGGACAGCTCCATGGACTACGTCTTCAGCAATTATCTGATAGACGATTATATCTTTGTGAACTGGGATCAGAGGGGATGTGGCAGAACTTACTTTGCAAACGGAGACAGTGATAACAGTACTGTCAACTTCGATCAGGCAGTCATGGATCTTGATAAGTTAGTAGATTACCTGTGCGAAAGATTTGACCGTGACAGGATAATTATTATGGGCCACTCGTACGGATCGCTGCTCGGAAGCAGATATGCATATGAATACCCGTCGAAAGTAACAGCCTATATCGGTATCGGCCAGTTCATCAATAACGACGCAGCCATCAAAGCAGAGTACGAGGATGCTCTGAGGATTGCCGGAGAACATGGCGACGACACCTCAGCTATGACCGCAGCCTATGATAAATATATGCAGAATCCTACCCTCGAAGCAAGCACTGAGGTATCCGGCTATGCTTCTTACTACCACACGGCACCCAAAGAGTCCAACAACATCCTCGCTGCTCTCAAATCTCCTTATCTGGCCTCAGACGATGTAAAATGGCTGACAAAAATAATGAGCTTCGATGATTTCGTAAGAATGAGCGGTCCTCTGGTCGACACCATTACTGAAGCTGACCTCTTCACCACACAGCCTTCATATAAAGTACCGGTATTCTTCATCACCGGAGGTTGTGACTGGAACTGCTCATATCCCGTTATGGTCGATTATGCCAATCAGACGCACTCAGAATACAAGATCATCGAAGGTTGCGGACACTACGTTCATGCCGACGCACCGGAGGAATTCGCCTCTGCCGTCAAAGGGTTCCTTCAGAAGCCTGTTGTCTGACCGGATCGTATGACCGGACAACAGACCGGAATCGGCCGCGGCGCAAATCCGCTGTTCCGGGCGCGGCGAAAGGATATCCGATGCTGTTGATTTGAGATAGTTATAGGCGCTCGCAGTAACTTTGTGAATAAAAACGGCTTTGCCGGAACATGTTTGCTGCGTACGCAGACTACTTGTGCATCTAAATTGGTTTAGTGGAACATTTTGTCTGCGCTCGCAGACTACTTGTGCATCTAAATTGGTTTAGTGGAACACTTTGTCTGCGCTCGCAGACTATTTGTGCATCTAAACCGGTTTAGTGGAACATTTTGTCTGCGCTCGCAGTATTTCATAGTCTACCGGTTCTTCACGGAATATGCGGGATTATGCACTTACGCACCCCGCCTGCTCAGGCTCCCCCGTCTCTCGAGGGCGCCATCAGTACCTGTACTCTTCCCCTCCGTACTTGATGATAACTTCATTTGAATCTGTACCGGATGCTTCAGTACGGCCGACAATACGCGCGTCGATGTTGAATGACTTCGCTATGTCTATTATGCCTTTCGCCGCGCCCTCGGAATCACAGTAGAATTCGATTCTGTGACCGCAGTTGAATACCTGGAACATCTCTTTCATTGGAATGTCACCCGAATCGTAGATTGCTTTAAACAAAGGCGGCATCTCGAAAAGGTTATCCTTGATATACCTGATACCCTTACCGAAATCCTTACACTTACCCTGTCCTCCGCCTGTGCAGTGAATAATACCGTCGACTCTGTCTCTGTAATTATCAAGTATCTGCGCAATAACAGGAAGGAATGTTCTCGTAGGTGACAGAATGGCCTCACCAACTGTCTGTTCTGAACCGGGGAGCTTGTCCGTCAGTCTGAACTTACCACAGTACGCTTTCTCTTCGGGGATCGTCTCGGAATATGACTCTTTGAAATTCTCGTAATAGTACTTGGACAGAAGGAGATGTCTTGCTGCCGTAAGTCCGTTGGATGACATGCCTGAATTATATGAACTCTCGTATGTTGCCTGACCAAATGAAGCAAGTCCGACTATATAATCGCCCGCCTTGATGTTCGCCGCATTGATAATATCCGACCTCTTCGCTCTTGCAACGATTGTTGAATCAACTATAAGCGTTCTTACGAGATCTCCGACATCTGCCGTCTCGCCACCGCACATTGTGATGTTGATGCCCAGATCAGCGAGCTTTGATACCATCTCGTCGTAACCCTCGATGATCTTGGCAATTGCCTTGCCGTCAACTCTGTGGGCATTGCGTCCGATCGTATTGGACAGAGACATATTCTTATATGCGCCAACGCATGCAAGGTCGTCAGTATTCATTACGAGAGAATCCTGGGCAAGTCCCTTGAACCAGTCGTAATTACCTGTCTCCTTGAACATGAGGTAGGCTACGGAAGACTTCGTGCCTGCACCATCCGCGTGGATAGCAGTGCAGTATTCGGGATCACCTGCTATATCAGGGATCAATTTGGCAAATGCACCCGGGAAAACACCCTTATCCTGGTTCTTAACCGCTGCCTTTACCTCGTCCTTTGTAGGTGACACGCCTCGTGATAAATAAGATTCTGCTGACATGATATCCTCCGAATTGCTATAGTATTTCCGTGAAGCAGGCCGGTAAGCCGGGTTCTGTATATGACGATCATCTATCCAGATCTGCCGTTGCCGGCAGATTCAAGCTGTCTCCTCATGGCCCGCGGACAGCGGTAAATGCCATTCCACGACATTGCTCCGGGTGGGGTTTACAAGGCCGGTATGTCTCCATACCGCCGGTGAGCTCTTACCTCGCCTTTTCATCCTTACCTGTTCCGGAGAACGGGCGGTTTTCTTTTCTGTTGCACTTTCCTTAAAGTTACCTTCACCGGACGTTATCCGGCACCCTTGTCCTTGGAGCCCGGACTTTCCTCACGCACAGGGTGTTACCCGTATAGTGCCCGCGATCGTCTCGACCTGCTTCGACTTGGAAACATTCCTATTTTAATAGAGTCGTCCGTTATTGTAAAGCCAGCTCAGCCTGATAATTGTAGCAGATAAGCGCTTTGACCAGCACCTTGAGTTCGTCGCTGTAATCACCGCTTAGAACCCTGCTGCAGTAAACCATAGGGTTGACCTTCACCTATGATTCCTGAGACAATCCTTCTAAGCATATTCCCGAACCTCTCTATTTGCTATTCTTCTCGTCATTATAATTGACTATGAATTCCACACCCTCGAACTGTTCCTCAAGAGTTTTCTTGAGTTTTGGAAGATATACCTGCTCTGTCGCGCTGTGACCGGCGATGATCGTCGATATTCCGAGCTCGTCAAGAAGCACGCAGATATGGTGCTTTATCTCGCCCGATATGACTGTATCCACATCGGAATCAATTATCGCAGGAATTGAAGCCTCGTCGAAAGCTCCACCCTGACAGAATATCTTAGATACTTTCCTGTTGCCGTCGCATATCGAAATGCAACCGCTCGAATTGAGATTATTCTCAACATACTTCACGAACTGCCCCAAGTTCATGTAATTGATATACCCCTGCTCAAAAACAACTCCGCACGAACAACCTTCAAGCGGCCTTGCCTCCACACCGCAGAGTGCTTCCGCAATTGCATAATTGCCGTAATTATTTGTCATATCGAGATTGGTATGGCAGGCATAATTCGAGATGTCATGCTTTATCATGTCCCGCAGAAGTCTGCCCTTGTAATCATCCTCCGTGACTGACAGGATCCCTCCGAATATCAAAGGATGATGTGATATCAGCATCTCCGCCTTATTCTTCACGGCGCACTTCACCGCCTTGGAAGTTGTATCAAGCGACAGTACACACGTCTTGACCGTCTGCTCCCTGTCACCTGCGATCAGTCCGCAGTTGTCGTAATCCTCACCGTTGTCCAAAGGGAAAATCTCTTCAAGAAACAACGCAATGTCATCAACAGTTACTTTACCCATAAGGTTCCTCCAATACTTTTGCTATCCTCTTATCTCCTCTTGCCCGCACGCTGTACACACGGTCAAGGAATTCCTTATACTCCTTCCTCTCACCGAACTTTGTCATCATGACAGGCCCGTAATAGAGCTCACGATCGGTAAGTTCGTAAGGTACACCAGTGTATTTTACACACAAAACGCAGTAATAAAAGCCCGATTCAAAACAGCACTCCTCATCAGAAATATCAAAACCGTTGACAGACAGATACTCCCTTAGTTCCGGTATGCTCTTCTGCGGCTGCAGAATGAATGTTACCCCCTTCAGGATATCCACGTCACGCTGAATGATCCTTGCAATGATATCCCTTATGTTGTTACCGCCGAGTCCTGCCATAACTACCACATCGTTCCTGCGCAGCTCTACTCCGTCAAGCCCGTCCGTGCAGATGACTTCCGCCCTGTCACTCAGGCAGTTGTCAGCGACCGCAGAAGCAGATCTTGCCGCAGGAGCTTCATTGATATCCGTGAGAACCGCCCTTGCGAATATACCGTTCTTAAGACAGTATACAGGCAGCATTCCGTGATCGGATCCGACATCTATTATCCGTGATCCGGGAACAGCATATGTGCGCGACAGATCGGCTATGAGCCTGAGCCTTACGGTAAGATCATTCTTCACAGCAGCTCACTCCTCTTGCGTATCAGATCCGAGTAGTAATCGAGCTTGCGGAGCTCGTTGGTGATCTTCTCGCGTTCTTCGCCTTTGGCAGCACCGAGCTTGCTGTACAGTTCCTTGGAGTGCTGTCTGCAGAACTCCAGTCTTATCTTGTACAGGGTCTTCAGATACACGTCAGTAACGACATTCACGTCGCGCATGCGCTCCACCTTGTCATAGTATGCAAAGAAAAGATTCTCGGCAGGTTCACCGTTGATCGTATAATTCTTAAGCACCTCAACGAGCTGCGCAGGATTTACGCCCCTGCCTTCAGTATAGTTCTCGAGGAAGTACCTGCACACATCTTTGATCTTGTAATTCGCAAAATCCCCGGTACGCAGAATATCCTCCTTGGCGATCTTGGGACTGGTTGTAAGATCCCCCTTGAGATACACCGCCAGAGCCAGAAGGTTAAGTTCTTTCTCATAGCCTTCATCAGAACCCTGATACTGAGGAACCTCCTCGTACTGTTCATTGCGTGATGTGATGTCCTCGCGTATCTGCTTCCTGTTCTCGCGCTCACTTATACGCTGTTCCTGAAGCACCTCGTTCCTGGCCATGTCGTTCATCTTATTCAGTATGAGTTCCGGCTTCGCCTTGAGATAAACGGAAGCATTTGCAGCCATCTTGGAACGCTTGATCTCATCGTTAAGGAGCGATCCGTAGAGGCATATATCGTCCTGATAACGCTCTATATCGAGCCCTGCTCCGTCAGTGTAATTATCATCATATGCACGGTCGGTCAGGTACTGGTCAACATACTTGGCATTCTTGACAACCTTGACGAATTCCTCTGCTCCGTACATCTTGATGAACTCATCAGGGTCCTTGCCTCCCGGCACCTTCGCGATCTTGATCTTGATCGCAAGACCGGTCATCTTGCGCAGGTAACCGAGCATCATCCTGATCGCCCTGAGCGCCGCCATCTGTCCGGCATTATCCGAATCAAAGAAGAAGATAACTTCCTCCGCGTAACGGGCACACATCTTAAGCTGCGAATCGGTAAAAGCAGTACCAAGGGACGCCACGGTATTCTTCACACCTGCCTGATGCATGGCGATCGCATCCATATAACCTTCGACGATTATCAGCTGCTTGGAACGCTCTTTCTTGGCAAAGTTCAATGCATAAAGATGATTCTGCTTCTTATAAACGAGCGAATCGGGCGAGTTGATATACTTGGGCATCTCATCACCCAGCGCCCTCCCGCCGAAAGCGACGATCTTGCCCATCTCATCCATTATCGGGAACATGAGCCTTCCCCTGAACAGATCGATCAGATTGCCTTTGCCCGTCTTCGTAAAAAGCCCGGAGACCTCCATCTCATCATCCGTATACCCCAGATCTCTCAAATATCTGTACAGGTTATCCCATCCCTCGGGCGAATACCCCAGCCCGAAATTATTACACGTCGCCGCCGACAGTTCCCTCTTCCTTGCATACTCCAGGGCTTTACTTCCCGCAGGCGAATGAAGCGACTTATAGAAAAACCTTGCCGACTCCGTGAGAAGATCCATTACCCTTTTCTTCTTCTCCTTGAGCCCGTCATCCTGCTTCGAATATGTATCCTCCGGCACCTCCACGCCGTACGCCTTGCCGAGGAACCTTATCGCCTCGGGATAATTGAGGTGCTCCATATCCATGATGAACGAGACGGCATTACCCGTCTTGTTGCACACAAAGCAGCTGTAGATATTCTTCGTTATCGACACGCAGAATGAGGGCTTCGTGTCCGCATGAAAAGGACACAGCCCCCACCTGTTCGTGCCGCTCCTCTTGGTCAGCGACACATAACGGCTCACCACCGACTCGATATCTGCTTTGTCGAGTATCTCACTAATTACACTCTCAGGAATCCTAGCCATGAGAATATTATATCACGGCTCGGCGGATCGTTCCCGAGGCAATTGACCCGAAATCTACATCAACCCTTTCTTCTCCATGTACTTGAAGTAATCCTTGGAGTATGCTTTCCAGCCCTTGGGAAGCCACTTTGCAAATCTCTCGAAGATATCGTCCGACGTTGACTCCTTGATGATCTTGATGATCGTGTCATTGTCTTTGCCGTCATAATCATATTTGCGCGCATTCTCCGAGAGCGTCTTAACGATCCCGTCACCGTATTCAGACACGAGGAATGTGATAAATCTTATGCCGTACTGGTATTCCTTTTGCCCGTCGGCGCGGTCGCCTATATTGTTGTCTCTGAATTCCTGCTCGGGATCCTTGACGATGACGCTGTCATCATAGGGGATCTTATGAATGTCGTCGCTTACGTACTGGATGGTGTCCCATGCGTTCTCGCCGCGGCTGCGTGCCATTCGGTCCTCCGTGTATGAACCGATGCCCTCCTCGAGCACTTTGCCGAGGTTCGGACTCTGGCGCAGTCTCAGCAGATGCGCGAACTCATGATACAGTATACTGAAATTATCTCTCGTCGGCTCGAAATCAGAATCGAACAGGAAGATCGCATTCGAGTCACAGCATTCAATAGAACCGTCACTCATATCCTTGCAGATGACGATGTCGATCTTGCTGCCGTCGCTGTTAACCTGACCGAGATTGCCGAATCCGTATGCCTGCTTCCATTCCGCATTGACTGCATATTCCTTGTTGCCGTATGACATCCCGTACAGTTCCTCCATATCGTGCATAACGGAATCGATCCTTGATGCCGTGTCGCCGTATACGGTCGAGTCTTTCTCAAAGTAGATGACGTAGTCTTCGCCCTCGTAATAGGAATTCTTGTCAACGATCGTCTTATCAGCCGCTTTGCCGCTGAGGCTGATCTTAAATTCTGATGGAGCAGATGTTGTCTCTGTCGTCTCCGGCGCCGCTGTCGTCTCCGACACTGTTGTGCTTGCTGCGGATGCTGAAGTCTCTGTCTCCTTGTCGACCGGCTTGCTGCATGAAGCCGTGATCATCATGGCGGCACACATAAGTGCCACTGCGGGAATTGTCTTTCTCATTTGTAAATACTCCTTTGGATTAGTTCAGCTTATCAAGTACGGAATGGATCTGAGCTTCCGTAAGTCCTTCGAAGCTGATGCTTCCGTCGTAACCGTCATAAGAAATGAGCACGTATGTCTTCGTGACATCCTTGACCTGATCGACCAGTGTATATACTGTGCCGTCATCCGCCTTATACTCTCTGGTATTTGATGTGTTGCTCAATGCGATGCTGTAGGCTGCATCCTCCGCAATATTGCCCGTGGCTTTGTTGCAGTATACGCCAATTGTGCCCGACTCATATGACAGGAGTGCGTCGATCGATGTCTCGTTGAAGCCATCCATCTTTGTGAGAGTAATGATCACGGACGTCGCTTCGCCCGGAACATTGCCGACCCACCCTGCCAGCGGATAATCCTTGAGCGCCTTATCCACGCTCTTGTATGTGTATCTTGTATTCTCCACGGTACTTCCGATCCTCGATATATCCTTGGATACCCAGTTGACCGATGAATCCCCGTCAACGTGATCGACCTTGGTCTCACCCGGTTCCTTGTCAATGTTCTCGAGCATCGATGCGATCGCGGCATCGTCCACATATTCGGTGTTGCCCACCGAGATGGAGTGCTCCTGAACATCTACCTTGCGGAGCACTACCGTCGCAGCATAAACGCTCAATCCCAGCACCGCGAAAGTAGTAACCGCCGCAGCAGCAGCCTTCACAACCTGCGCCTTGCTTCCCGCCAGTGGCGTGATCCTCGACTTCTTGTCGAACTTAATCGCCTCTTCAATGAAGCCGTCATCAATATTCGTTAAAGCATCTTCAAACGATTCCCTGTACATCGTAATTCTCCTTGATCAGATAATTCTTAAGCTTCTCCCTGGTCCTGTGAAGGTGAACGTTGATGTAGTTCCTGCTAAGCCCCGTCTCGGCCGCAATGTCATCAATATCCTTGCAGAACCAGTACCTTTTGACGAACAGCACCCTGTCCGTCTTCTTGAGTTGGTCAAGAAATCTGTTGATCGCCTCTGAAAGCTCTTTTACTTCCGTTGATCTGTCAATGTCTTCGTTACCCACAAGAGTGTCCTCCAATTCTTCAAGTGATGCATCGTAGAAGGAATTCCTCTTAAGCTCCGTGTTGTACCGGTATTTCTTGAGCGAGAGGTTCCTTGCTATCCTGCACACATAAGCACTGAGAGGATCAGGATTCTCCGGCGGAATGGAATTCCACAGCGCGAGATAAGTATCATTAACGCACTCGTCAGCATCCTCGTTATTATTAAGGATATTGCGCGCTATCGAAGTGCACAGCCTGCCGTATTTCTTCGCCGTGGCCTCTATCGCTTCTTCAGACCTGTCCATAAAGAGTTGTATTATCAGCTGATCGTCCATCTTGACCTCCTCACCAATAAACTACCCTTTTACCATTGCGAAATTACAGTCTGATGCAAAAAAATACCGTCAACCCAAAAACGCCGCCACTGCAGGTATTCTAACACAGCAAGAAACCGATGTGTTCCGCATCATTATCCCAGTCTGTAAATCCATTTGAGCCGGACATAGACAACGTTTCCGCGGAAAAACGGTATTTCTTCCGCAGTTTTTGCGGAAAGAATTCTATATATCTGCGAATCCGCGGAAAATACCATAATCTTCCGCAATTATCGCGGAACGTAATCTGTTTGTAGTATTAGCAGGGGTTCAGATTCTAAATCCTATGGGAAGCAGGATTCTCCTCATCAGCCAAGATGACTCACTTATATCGGCAGGCCATGGATACATGTAGATCAAGGCTGCCGGTCGGCCTACTCACTCAAGCCACCTGTTATGAAGCCCGCAGCGGCTTGCGAGCGGACTTCCGCAGGTTTTGGCGCCTGGGATGTCACCTGAAATCCTTACACAGCAAAACATTAGCGCCAAAACCGAGGACTGAAGCGAGCAAGTCAGCTGCGGGCGTTCAGTGCCCTCATTGCATTCAATATCGCAATGATCAGCACGCCCACATCGCCGAACACGGCGAGCCACATTCCGGCGATGCCGAGAGCGCCCAGCACCAGGATTATTGCCTTGACGCCGAGTGCAAATATGATGTTCTCTCTGACGATCCTCATCGTCCGCCTCGACAGCTTGACTGCCTTCGCGATCTTGTCGAGCTTGTCATCCATCAGCACAACATCAGCTGACTCGATTGCGGCGTCAGAACCCATGGCGCCCATTGCGATACCGACGTCGGCGCGGGTCAGGACAGGCGCATCGTTGATGCCGTCACCGACGAAAGCAAGCCTGGCACCTTTGGCAAGAAGCTCCTCAACCTTGGCTACTTTGTCCTGTGGAAGGAGTTCGGCGTAGTATGAGGTGATCCCCACTTTCGAGGCGACAGCGGAAGCAACCTTCTCCTTGTCGCCCGTGAGCATGACGGTCTCCTTCACTCCCACATCCTTGAGTGCTCGCATAGCGTCTGCGGAATCAGGCTTGATCTGATCGTTAATGACGATGTGTCCGAGGTAATCGGTGCCGCGGCTGATATGAATGATCGTGCCTGTCAGATGGCAGTCGTGCCAGCCGGCACCAACCATGTCCATCAGTGCACCGTTGCCGCAATAGTAAGTCTCTCCGTCAACAACAGCCCTTATTCCCTTGCCGGCAATCTCCTCAACCTCACCGACGCGCGTCCTGTCAATATGTCCTTCATGAGCCCGCACGACGGATTCCGCTACGGGATGGCTCGAATAGCTCTCACAGCAGGCCGCGATATCAAGCAGCTCCGCCTTGGATATCTCATCCGGATGGATGTCATCAACCGCGAACCTGCCCTCCGTGATCGTCCCCGTCTTGTCAAATACAACCGTGTCTATCGTAGATAATGCTTCCAGATAATTCGCGCCCTTGATGAGCACCCCCAGTTTGGATGCACCTCCGAGCCCTCCGAAAAAAGACAGCGGCACGGACACAACAAGCGCGCAGGGGCACGACACGACAAGGAAGACCATCGCACGGTTAAGCCACGTGCTCCACACCGCCCAGCTTGTAACGTCGATGAACAGAGGCGGTATTACGAACAGCATGAGAGCTGCGATGACAACACATGGGGTGTACCATCTGGCAAACCTCGTGATGAAGTTCTCGACCCTCGCCTTCTTATCGTAGGAATTCTCAACGAGTTCGAGGATCTTTGCAACTGTACTCTCACCGTAGTTGCTCGTCGTACGCACTCTGATAACACCGGTCAGATTGACCGTTCCGCTTATGACATTATCGCTCACGCCGCAGTCCACAGGCGCACTCTCTCCAGTCAGCGCCGCTGTGTTGATCGAAGTGTTGCCGTCAATTATGACACCATCCAGCGGTATCTTCTCGCCGGGCTTCACGATGATGACCGAACCGATGGCGACCTCCTCCGGCGATACCGTCTTCTCCTCTTCACCCTCAAGCAGGTTGGCGTAATCCGGTCTTATATCCATGAGCCCTGCTATCGACTTGCGTGACCTGCCGACCGCAATGCTCTGGAACAGTTCTCCGATCTGGTAAAAAAGCATTACCGCCACTGCCTCCGGATACTCCCCCGTCGCGAAAGCGCCGATCGTCGCAATCGCCATCAGGAACTTCTCGTCAAATACCTGCCCGTGCACGATATTGACAGCTGCACCTTTGATTACGTCGTATCCGCACACCAGATACGGAACGATAAACATCGGCAGCGCAATATACCACGCCGGCTCCATCATTTTATCAATGACAAAGCACACGACCGTCAGCAAAAGGGCAATAACTATCCGCAGCAGCCATTTACGCTGCTTCTTATTAAGATACTTCTTCATGTGAATGCCTCAGCTAATTCCTGCTTAGCCTTAACTCAGACGATTACTTCGCAGTCAGGCTCAACCTTCTTGAGCACCTTCAGAGCTTCCTTAAGGACAGCATCGAACTTGTCATCAGCAGCCTCAAGAGTCATCTTCTGGGTGAAGAAATTAACAGTAACACTGTCCACACCGTCAATCTTGGCAACAGCCTCCTGCATCTTCCTCGCGCAGTTAGCGCAATCAACTTCGTCCAATTCGTAAACCTTCTTCATTTGTATTTCCTCCGTTAATAATAATCCTGTTCTTCAAGGAGATGATCAAATCCCTGAGCAATAATCGACTTAACATGGTCATCAGACAGCCTGTAGTAAATCGTCTTCCCGTCCCGCCTGTTAGCCACGAGCTTTGCATCCTTCAGCACCTTCAGCTGATGCGATATAGCCGACTGAGTCATACCCAGAAGCTCAGAAATGGCACAAACGCACATCTCCTCCTCATAAAGCGCAAACATAATCTTAATGCGCGTTGAGTCTCCGAAAATCTTATATAGGTCAGCCAGATCGGACAGTAATTCATCCGTCGGCATCTCTCCCTTGATCCTGCCAAGCAGCTCAGAGTGATCGTGTTTGCAATATGTCGGCATCGTGAGCCTCCTCCGGTCAAGTTTATTATATGAGCACTTGTTCATATGTCTAACTGCTCATATATTATACTTACCTCAGCGGAATGTCAACAGTCTTTTGAGACTTACATTGTTTCCTCCGCAAGTCTCACCGCGCCGGCCACCCGTTTTTTGTAAAAATCAAGATTTTCCGGTTCTTTACGGGATTTGCTGGAATTGGTGCTCAGACGACAACATGGCTGAGGATGTGGTTTCCGCAAGAATTTAAGATCTTTCCGCAGAAATTGCGGAAAGATCACTGATTTTTGCGGAATCCGCAGTAATTGAGCTTTTCTTCCGCAGTTTATGCGGAAGCATTGATGCTTTCCGGCGGAAACGGTAATCTCGCCCGTTGCAGTCAGACTGATGCGGCTTGCACAGTTCATACGATCAGATTTAGCTTCAATTCCTGTTTCCGCAAGATCTGGAGATTTTTCCGAAGAAATTTCGGAAAGATTTCAGATTCTTGCGGATTCCGAAGGATTTAAGATTTCTTCCGAAGATTCTTCGGAAGAAATGACGTTTTATTCGGAAACGATATTGATAGATGTAAGTGAGCAGAAGATAACAAGCAGTCCGTGCGGATCAGGCCACCCAAGTCGTCCAAGCCGCCACCTGTGAAGCCCGCAGCTGCTTGCGAGCGGACTTCCGCAGGTTCTGGCGCGGGGTCGTGCACCTGAAAACCATCACTCAGCAAGATGCAGGCGCCAAAACCGAGGACTGAAGCGAGCAAGTACGCTACGGGCGCCGTACTGAGTTCCGGGACAGCGACTTTCCTCGCACTGCCTCTTGTCAAACATCAGCTCTTGTACTATAATCAGCCACGACAAAGAACGGGGAGCTTCAATCGAGAGGCTGAGAGGGTGCTATAGTACCGACCCGATGAACCTGACGGATAATGCCGGCGAAGGGAGTAATAGTGGTGATTGGCTCGCTTCGTATGGGGGCGGGTTTTTTGTTGTGCGGTGAAGAGCCGCGGTTAAATTGAATAAAGTAAATATAAATTGAGGAGGAATAATTATGATCAATGCCAATGTTGCGATTCAGGTGCTTCCTGATGTTCATACTGATGAGGAGATAGTACGTGTGGTCGATGAAGTTATCGACTACATCAAGAGTACGGGAGTGAATTATTATGTCGGACCCTGCGAGACGGCGATGGAGGGTGATTACGACCAGCTGATGGAGATCGTTAAGCGTTGCCAGTATATTGCTATTGAAGCCGGAGCACCGAGTGTCATGAGCTATGTGAAGATCACGTATAAGCCCGACGGGGAGAAGCTGACTATTGCGCGTAAGACAAATAAGCATCACGTCAACGACTGCATCAAGGAGCTCAAGAGCGCATGAGGAAGGGAAGATGGATTCCTTTCGCTGTTATCGCGGTTCTATTAGCCGTATGGCAGCTGGCCTGGCAGCTTGAGTGGGTGCCGAGGTATATGCTGCCGTCGCCGGTGATGGTGGTACAGGCTTTTGTCAGTGACTTTCCGCTGTTGATGAGTCACGCGGGCGTTACTATGCTGGAGGCGTTTATCGGGCTTGCGGCGGGGGTGTTTCTCGGATTCATGTGCGCGGCAGTTATGGATGCCTTTCCGAAGGTTAAAGCGGGTCTTTATCCGATACTGGTGCTGACTCAGACGATACCGCCGGTGGCAATCGCACCGCTGCTTATATTGTGGTTCTCGTACGGTATGACGCCTAAGATAATACTTGTTGTTCTTGTTGCCTTTTTCCCGATGGCAGTCGGGCTCATGGAAGGTTTTCAATCGGCTGATGCAGATACTATCCGTATGATGCGTTCGATGAAAGCAAACAGGTGGCAGATCTTCCGGTATGTCAAACTTCCGAATGCGCTCGGGGAATTCTACTCGGGCCTCAGGATCGCGGTGGCATATTCGATCGTCGGTGCGGTCATTGCCGAATGGCTCGGAGGATTTAACGGCCTCGGCGTGTATATGACGAGAGTCAAGAAGTCTCTGGCATACGATAAGATGTTTGCGGTTATATTTTTGGTGTCGGCGATAAGTCTTGTGTTGATGGCGCTGGTGCGCGTGCTCCAGAAGAAGACCATGCCATGGAATTATCTGAAAGATACAGAAGATTATAAGAGGAGGACAAGAAATGAAGAATTTTAAGAAAGCAGCGGTAGTTGCATTGTCGGGGGCAATGCTCCTCAATGCCGCATCATGTGCAAAGACAACCGAGTCATCGGGATCAGGTGACGGGAAGCTGACCGAGATCACGCTCGTGCTCGACTGGACGCCCAACACGAACCACACCGGATTCTACGTGGCGCTTGCCGAGGGTTACTATAAGGAAGCCGGTCTTGACGTCAAGATCGTTCAGCCGCCGGAGGACGGTGCAACGGCTATGGTCGCTTCAGGCCAGGCTCAGTTCGGAATAGACTTCCAGGACTATCTCCCGCCTGTGTTTACATCTGAAGAGAAGGTGCCGGTAGAGGCTGTTGCGGCACTGATCCAGCACAACACATCCGGAATCATCTCTCTCAAGGAGGATAATATCACATCCCCCAAGGGCCTCGAGGGCAAGAACTACGCTACATGGGATCTCCCCATCGAGAAAGCAATGATGCAGAACATTGTCGAGGCTGACGGCGGCGACTTCTCAAAGGTCAAGCTGATCCCCGAGTATGTTGAGAACGAGGCGGCTGCACTTCAGCAGGACATAGATGCCATCTGGGTGTACTACGCATGGGCCGGCATCTCCTGCAAGCAGGCAGGCCTTGACACGAACATGATCTACTTCAGCGACATCACACCTGAATTCGATTACTACAGCCCGGTCATTATCTCCAACACGGATTGGCTCGCATCTAACGGCGACACTGCCAAGAAGTTCCTTGCTGCCACCGCGAAAGGTTATGAATTCGCGATCAGCGACCCCGACAAGGCAGCAGACATCCTCTGCCAGCAGGTGCCCGAGCTCGACAAGAATCTTGTCAAAGAGAGCCAGCAGTGGCTTGCAACACAGTACAAGGCTGAGGTCACAAGATGGGGATACATCGATCAGGCAAGATGGGATGCTTTCTACAAGTGGCTTGCTGACAACAATTTGTCAGATCCTATCCCTGCAGGATACGGATTCACCAACGATTACCTGCCGGAGTAACTGGTTAGTATGAGAGAATTGCTCAAAGCAGAACACATAGCAAAATCTTACAGTGACAAGAAGGTCCTGCAGGATATCAGTGTCTCTTTGAACGAAGGTGAGATAGTAAGTCTTCTCGGCGTCAGCGGCGTCGGGAAGACTACTCTCTTTAATGTTTTGTCAGGACTCATTATGCCTGACTCCGGTGCCGTTATGCTGGAAGGCGAGGACATAACAGGCAAGACCGGATACTTAAGTTATATGCTCCAGAAAGACCTTCTTCTTCCGCACAAAAAAGTGATAGATAACGTGGCATTGCCGCTGCTTCTGTCAGGTGTCCGCAAGAAGGAGGCGCGCGAGCGTGCATCCTTGCTTTTTGAACAGTTCGGACTGAACGGAACTGAACACAAATATCCTGCACAGTTATCAGGCGGAATGAGACAGAGAGCAGCCTTCCTGAGGACATATCTTTGCGGTAAGAAAGTTGTATTGCTGGATGAGCCTTTCGGCGCGCTCGACACGATCACCAGATCTTCGATGCACGAATGGTATCTGAAGATCATGGAAGAGATCAGATTATCGACTATCCTGATCACGCACGATATAGACGAGGCGATCCTTTTGTCCGACCGCATCTATATCATGAAGGGCTCGCCCGCGCTGATATCGGATGAGATAGTGATCACGGAGAGTAAGCCGAGATCACCTGATTTTGTGCTGTCGGAAGATTTTTTAAGATACAAAAAGCAAATCAAGGAATTGTTAATATAGTTTCTACGGTATGGATAAGGGTATTATTAACACGGACTTATTCTCTGTCCACTGTAATATTGCAGATTAGTTCCCCGTCCAGATTTCCGGTGATATACTCCCTGATACTGTCATCGTCCATCGCGAGATCATAGGGCACAAGCACTTCAAAAACAAGCCTTGCATGATGTTCTCCTCTGATCAGCCTGAAGTCATGAACCGTGATGCGTCTGTCCAGTTCCATCAGGTGTTCAGATACAGTCCTGCGGAGTGTCAGCATCTCCTCATCGTCCGTGTTGACGGGATCGACATGAATGGTTATCTCGGTGGCAAGCTTCTGCTGTGTGACGGCGCGTTCAATGTGATCCGCGATCCTGTGTGCGTCAGTGAGCGAGAGTGAGTAAGGCATCTCAACGTGCATGGATACGATTATGATGTCGTGACCGTACTCATGAATTCTTATGTCGTGGACACCAAGTACTTCGCTGCATGACAGCGCGATATCCGTTATCCTGTATGTCAGTTCTTTATCCGGAGCCCGGCCCAGGAGAGGTTCGATCGTCTCCTTGGCGGATTTGAACCCTGAGATCATGACGAAAACGGCCACGACCGCGCCGGCATATCCGTCTATATTCACATTCCACACGAGCATTACGATTACGCCGATCAGCGCAACGCCGGTCGTTATGCAGTCAGATCTGGAATCGACTGCCGTCGCCATCATGGCTTCGGAATCGATCTTTCCCGCGATCCTGGTGTAGAAGAGGGACATCCACAGCTTGATCAATATGGATACTACCAGAATGATTATTGTGGTGATACTCACGTCAAGCTTGTTGGGGTTGAAGATATTGGAGACCGATTCCTTTAGAAGTGTAAGCGCGACAGCAATTACTGCGGCCGCGATGATAAAGCCCGTCAGATACTCCGCTCTCCCGTGACCGTATGGGTGCTCTCTGTCGGCAGGCTTGCCCGTGATCTTGAAGCCTATCAGAGTCACGATCGACGACACTGCATCCGACAGATTGTTGACTGCGTCGGTCGCTATAGACACAGCCCCTGTTACGATTCCGGTAACTATCTTGAACACCGTCAGAAGAATGTTGCAGCAAATGCCGACAACTCCTGCCAGCACGCCGTATTCATGGCGCGAAGCGGTGCCGTCACTGTCACGGTGAATGAAGAGTCTGATCAATAATTCCGTCATGTTTACAAGTATATACCAAATCGTCGAAAACCTCAAAAAACTGCGTTAGAATTGTTACACATAGTTAATACTATTTTCGCGAGGATTACGTATAATTAAATTATGAAGATCCTCATTCGGATCTTCCCAAAGTAACTGTACGGAAAGGAGTGATTTTATGAAGATCACGACACAGGGTAACGGTATCAAGATAGGTGAGAGACTTACAAAGAAGATCACTGATAAGATATCGAAGTTTAACAAGTACTTTGGTGATGAAGGTACGATGAATGTTCGTATCAGACCCGAAGGCAAGAAGGTTGTAGTAGAGCTTACACTGAAGGCAGACGGCAAGATCTTCAGGGCTGAGGCTGCAGACGAGGAGATCCTTAATGCAGTCGATAAGACAGTAGATAAGCTTGAGTCTCAGATCAGGAAGCAGAAGACGAAGTTCCTCAAGAAGAAGAAGGAGTATCCGCAGATCGTGAATCTCCTTGAGGACGATGGTGCAGCAGATTTTGACATCGAGAACGAGGTCGAGTCCAAGATCACAAGGCGCAAGGAATTTGATTTAAGACCCATGTCCACTGAGGATGCAATCCTGCAGATGGAGATGCTGGGACATAATTTCTTTGTTTATCTTGACGCTCAGATCCAGTCGGTGTGTGTGATATATAAGAGGCAAGACGGCAACTACGGTCTGCTCGAACCCAAATACTGATCCGCATATCTGAATAATCCGAATAATCAGTAATAATCTGAAGCCGCCCCGCCGGGGCGGCTTCTTTGAGTATGACGTCAGATATCCACGAGAAATATACTCACTGATATTTTTGTAAAACCTCCCTTGCGTTCGATCCCGGTAACGGTGGCAGACAGCAGCTTGCCCGCATCAAGGAGTCTCGCAAAGACGACGTTGTCTTTCTCGGGGACGTAGCCGATCTTGCTATTATCGTGATCAAGGAAGATGATCGCGTTACTGTCGAATTTGTTGTCCTCACGGCGCATTTTAAGCTTGTCGCCTATACTGATATTGCCGAGAACAGACTCGTCCTTGAGTCTTGAGGTGCCCGATACGAATGAGTCGAACAGATGGATCTCTTTGGTGAGAGGCTTGATGACATCACCGATTCCGCTATCCTTGACGAGATTCATCAATCCGCTGTTAACGACAGATAATTCATCAGACATTCTATTCACCTCCAAGTCCCTTATACATATCCTTCAGGTTATCGATATATGTATAGTATTCTTCGATCTCTTTGTTATATTCGCCGATCCGAGCTTCAACTGCATCCTCATCGTCGAGAAAAAATTTATACATATACGGATCAGTTGTGGTAATCTTCCCGATCTCTGCCTTCAGCTGTTCTATCTTCGCATTGATGTCGGGAATGACCACATTCATATGATCGAGTCCTTTGGCTGCGAGAACTCCGTTAACGAGCACTTCAAGCTCTTCAAGATCCTTAAGGCTGTTGCATTTGTAAGCGACACATACCCTGTTCCACAGATCTGACAGTTCCTCACATTCGGAAGTGATGCTGTTGATGTCAGGGTGGATCAGCTTGGCAATATTACGGTAAATGGTCCTGATCTTCTGATAGTCCTGTTCGCTGACTGTCTTCGCATTGCGCGCCGCCTCATGCTCTCTGATCATCTGTTGAAGGCGGGCGTTGTAATCACTCATCTCAACGGATACGCGTGACTCTATATCATCGAAGTCCGGTGTATCGCCGCGGTTGATGGCCATCTGTGCGAAGCGTATCATCTTCTTCAGCCTGATGGCGTCGATCTTGAGAGAGAACAGTTCCTCAATGTACCTGCCGAAGACAGCCTCGTACCTCAAGCCGTAAAGACCTGCCTCCTTATCAAGATTATCGCGCTTAATAAGCAGCTCTTCGTACTGCGGATAATCGCCCAGTGTAATCGCTACAAGTTCCATGTGATCATTCTATCTCAAAATCGCTAAGGCGTCTGTATATGTCTGTCAAAAGCTTACTGCCGATAGTTGCCTTCCTGAAGAAATCGTCTGCTGACCTGAACCATTTGTCCTCAAACCGGATGACATTCTCTCCGTCCTCGTTCATGCACTCCACGTGATACGTTCTGTCCATGTACTTGAATGAGATCTTCACCGGCTTCTCCAGATAGTAGTACAGATCGTAAAGGTCGATGTTATCCCTGTCAGGCTCCATGAGCTTATAAAGGTCTTGTATCAGCCACTTCATAATGTTGAGATTCCCGAAGAACGCGTTGTACCTGATCCTCTGCGCCAGAAAGTCCTTGGCATAAAGATACAGTTCACATGCCTCGTATTCGTTGCCTTCCCCGGCTTCGATATGCGCCAGCCTCGTGTAGATCTCAGGCAGCGGCGCGAATACATTAGTCGCCCCCGTGATCTCCGGATAAAGCTCCCTTATGATCCGCTTATACTCATCATAATCCTTCTCAACATAATAACCGTTCTTATACATATCGGCGATCTTGTACCGGGCAACGATATTCCCGCGGTCTGCAGCCGCCTTGAAATGGCGGAAAGCCTTCTCATAATCCTTCTGTCCCGTCCTCCCGTAATACCAAATGTATCCGAGACACTCATCTGCATCGTCGTAATGAAGCGCAGATGCCATCTCGTAGTACTTAAGAGCCAGATCAAAATTACGCAGCTCGTAATAATACCCTCCGAGGTGCATCATCAGACGGGGATCGTGAGTCTCGTCTATGAGATACTCACAAGCCTCAATGAACATGAACTCCTCATCTTCATTATGAACATTCTTCCTCTCGAAATCATCGATTATCCTTCTGGCCTGAGCGTCTGTCATGAAGTGTGTACCCCCGTCTTCATATCATGCCTTTATTCTATCACAGTGGTGTTACCATTAATCGGACAAGAAGCTCACGCCCGGCAACAGACTTGCTCGCTACAGTCCTCGAGGAACTCAATGCCGCTGCCCCGGAACTCAGTCGCACTTCGCGGGGGTGAGTGTGTGCATTATTTTTTTGCGTATATGCCCGCTCGTGCTCAAAGCAGTTCCGGGGCAGGGCATTGAACTAATACGGGTGATGACTTGGGTGCCCCGTATGCTGGCGGAAGTCCGCTCGCAAGCTGTTGCGGGCTTCACTGATGGTGACTTTGACGACCGGGGTGAGCAGATCTGCCTGCGCAGTATACCGGCGTTCTTTCGCGGAGAATCCGGACGCAATCCTGCCAAAATTCTCCTCTCCCATAACGCCACCGGCGTTCTTCTGCGGAGAATCCGGACGCAATCCTGCCAAAATTCTCCTCTCCCATAACGCCACCGGCGTTCTTCTGCGGAGAATCCGTACGCAATCCTGCCAGAATTCTCCTCTCTCATAACGCCACTGGCGTTCTTTCGCGAAGAATCCGGACGTAATCCTGCCAGAATTCTCCTCCCCCATAACGCCACTGGCGTTCTTTAGCGGAGAATCCGGACGTAATCCTGCCAGAATTCTCCTCTCTCATAACGCCACTGGCGTTCTTCTGCGGAGAATCCGGATGTAAGCCTGTTACGGGTTCCATATTGTGATACAATAAACGTGACTTTTTAAAACAGGTGGTGCAACTATATGAGCTTGATCGACACAATCAAGATGAAGGCAAAGAAGGATATCAAGAGGATCGTACTTCCCGAGGGTGAGGAAGAGAGGACTGTCGCTGCCGCGAAGATAATCAAGGCAGAAGGACTTGCTGTTCCGGTCCTGCTGGGAGATCCTGCAAAGATAGATGCTGAGGGTATTGAGATAATCAATCCCATGACCTCTGATAAGTCCGCACAGTATGCTTCGGAACTTTATGAGCTCCGCAAGGCAAAGGGTGTGTCTGAAGATGATGCGAAGAAGCTTGTCACGGACCCTATGTATTACGGTATCATGATGGTCAAGACGGGCGATGCTGACGGGCTTGTATCCGGTGCTGTTCACACTACAGGCGATATGTTGAGACCTGCTCTTCAGATCATCAAGACGAAGCCCGGAATGAAGGTGGTATCCTCCAGCTTCCTGATGGACTGCCCCAATAAGTCACTCGGTGAGAACGGACTGCTCGTCTATGCCGACTGTGTAGTAATGCCTAATCCCACAGCAGAGGAACTGGCACATATTGCAGTGTCTGCCGCAGATACCGCAAGGGCACTTTGTGACATAAGCGAGCCGAGAGTCGCTCTTCTGTCATTCTCTACGAAGGGCTCGGCAAAGCATGAACTTGTTACAAAAGTTCAGCAGGCGACGGAGATTGCACATCAGATAGCTCCGAGTCTCATTCTTGACGGAGAGCTTCAGCTCGATGCCGCGCTTGTTCCGGAGATTGCGGCGTCCAAGGCTAAGGGAAGTCCGGTGGAGGGAAGAGCCAATGTGCTTATCTTCCCGGATCTTCAGGCAGGTAATATCGGTTATAAGATTACTCAGAGGATCGCCGGAGCTGAGTGTTTCGCGGTGCTCCAGGGATTGGCTAAGCCGTGTAACGATCTGTCCCGTGGATGCTCTGTTGATGACATTGTCAACACGGTGGCGATGACTGCGGTTCAGGCACAATAAGACAAGGAGGAACAGGATATGGCAAGGGGTAATTATAACCACATGCAGCAGATAGGTGATGCGTTCAATGATGCACGGATGTCCAGCCGCATGATGAATCAGGCCAGAGAACTCGATGAGATGGGGAATCTTTTGTCGAGACTCGACATGATCACTAACGCCATGTGGGAGCTGTTGCAGGATAACGGCATCACCAAAGAGATGCTCTATAAGAAGATGGATGATCTGGTTGACAGGCGCAAGAAGGGGTACAGTTACTATACAAGGATCGCCTGCCCGAGATGCGGCAAACCGATACAGGAGTCGACCAAGATGCCGCTGATCGGAAGGTGTGTATACTGCGGTGCTGAGGTAACATTCTATCCTTATTCCGATGATGTCCGTCTTATGGAGACTGATGACGGCTTCGAAGAAGAGGTTGATGAAGCGCCTGAGGCAGTTCCTGATAACAAACCGTACAACCCCTCTGATGACCTCGGTTTCTAAATGGAACAGATATAAATAATTACAAAAGTAAGGAGCATAATAATGGCACGTGATGTTAAGTGGGCTGTTGATGAGGCATGTAATCAGCAGAAGATAGTGAAGGTAAGCATTGATCAGGATGAGGAGAATAAGGTTTTGTCCAAGGCTAAGAAGGACAGCATAAAGATGCTTCTGGGTTCATTGGTCTTTGCAGCAGTTGTGATCGGCGTTGCATTTGCAATCGGCTATTTCTTTAATCTGGTAATAATAGGAGTCAAGACGATTTTCCTGCTGCTGATAGCACTTTGCTTCCCGTTCTATGCTGTATACAATATTTTCGCTACGGCCGGAGCGGTGAAGAAAGGGGATTACGGCTTCTATTCTGCGACACTTGTCGGCAAGAGTGATAAGGGATATCATGTGGCGGGCCTCGAAGATATACCGGTAAGTTATCTTTATAAGGAACCGCAGGATGCGAAGGCAGGTGACAGCGTTATCCTTGTCCGTGTGAGAGAGGATCTTAATATGCTTGATAACAGAGCATAAGAGGGAGGCCTTCTGATATGTCTAATACCAATGATGTCTACCTGGCAGGAGCACTGGAGAATTCACGCAACAGCGAGAGACTGGCAAGTACCGGCAAGAAGATTGCCGATGTCGGTTCTGACATTACCAAGATGAAGATGATCATCAACGCCATGTGGGAGATCATGCAGGAACAGGGCGTTGATGCCGGTGTTCTCAACAATAAGATCGACGAGATACTGGCAAGGGAGAGAAAGAAGATTTCCTATGGCAATCCCAAGAAGCCCTGTCCCAAGTGCGGCAGGACGATACAGGAATCATCTTCCACGCCGATGAGGGGACGATGTGTGTTCTGCGGTGAGGAGGTTGTGTTCTATCCTTTCGCAAATTACGATGCAGAAGAAGAGACAGAATCTGCAACAGAATAATAAAAGGAGGTATCCCCTATGCTGAAAGAATGGGTGAAGGACAGACGGCCTGATGATGATGAGCTGACAAGACGTCTTGAGACGGCCAGAATGGAGCTTGCAAGAAGACAGATACTTGTTAAGGAGAATAAGCTGCCTGTACTTGTGATCATGGACGGCTGGGGAGCTGCAGGCAAGGGCTCTGTTCTCGGCCGTGTCATCAGAAATATGGACCCGAGATTCTTCAAATGTGAGACACTGACCGAACCCACGCGTGAGGAATTGAGGCGGCCTTTCCTTTACAGATATTTTGTGAGGATCCCGAAGGAAGGACAGTTCTCCTTTTTTGACGGATCATGGATGGGTGAAGTTACCGGCGGATACCTCCGCGGCGATACTGACAAGAAATTATATAAGGCTCATCTTACCTCGATCAAGAGATTTGAGAGACAGCTTAATGACAACGGGTATCTTGTTGTGAAGTTCTTCTTCCATATTGACGAGAAGACCCAAAAGAAACGCCTTGATGAACTGGCGTCAGATGAGACTACAAGCTGGCGCGTGTCGGATTTTGACAGATGGCAGAACAAGCATTACGATAAGTGCCTGGATGTTTTTGATGAATATATCGAGGCTACAAATCAGTTCGTGGCACCATGGTATTTCATTGATTCTTCCAGCAAGAAGTGGGCGGAACTCCAGATGACCGAGATCCTTATTGCAAGTATCGATACGGCACTGAAGAATGCGGAATCACAGAGGACGGCGCCGATACTGCAGAATACTTTCGCGCTCAGAAAGATGCCGAAGTTGTCGGATATTCCTCTGGATAAACAGATGACTGAAGAAGAGTACCGCAAAGAACTGGATGAGCTTCAGGACCGCCTTAAGCAGCTTCATAATGAGATTTATCACAAGAAGATCCCTGTGATCATCGCATATGAAGGATGGGACGCAGCCGGCAAGGGCGGTAACATTAAGAGGATCGCGGCAGCACTCGATCCGAGGGGATATGAAGTGCATCCTATAGCAAGCCCTGAACCGGCAGAGAAGGCGCGTCACTATCTGTGGCGTTTCTGGAGAAGACTTCCAAAGGACGGTCACATTGCGATTTTTGACCGCACATGGTACGGAAGGGTAATGGTTGAGAGACTGGAAGGTTTCTGTTCCGAGAACGACTGGCAGAGGGCATATAACGAGATTAATGAATTCGAGAAGGAACTCGTTGACTGGGGTGCCGTGGTCATTAAGTTCTGGGTCCAGATTGACAAGGATACTCAGCTGGAGAGATTTACCGACCGCCAGAATACGCCTGAGAAGCAGTGGAAGATCACTGATGAGGACTGGCGCAACAGGGAGAAATGGGACCTGTACGAAGAGGCAGTGGATGAGATGATCCAGAAGACGAGCACGTCGTACGCACCGTGGTATGTTCTCGAATCAAATGACAAGAAATACGCTAGGATCAAGGCTCTGAAGACAGTCATAAAGGCTATCGAGAGACGCCTTGGCAATGACAACAAATAATTTCGGGATGGTCTGTTGAGATGTATGCAACTTTTTGGGCACTGATACCGCCGCTTGTAGCGATATTGCTGGCATTGATAACAAAAGAGGTCTATAGCTCGCTTTTTGTGGGTATTATTGTCGGAGGACTTTTCTATGCGGATTTCAATCCGGTCGCAACTATCAAACATATATTTAATGACGGACTCATTAAGGTGATGTCTGATCCGTATAATGTGGGAATACTTGTCTTCCTTGTTTTCCTGGGAATAATAGTTGCGTTGATGAATAAGGCAGGGGGATCTGCTGCTTTCGGAGAGTGGGCATCGAAGCATGTGAAGAGCAGGGTCGGTGCACAGATTGCCACTATAGCTTTGGGCATATTAATATTCGTGGATGATTATTTCAACTGCCTCACCGTTGGAAGCGTTATGAGACCTCTGACTGACAGACATAAGATATCAAGAGCAAAACTTGCGTATCTCATAGATTCCACGGCCGCCCCTATTTGTATAATTGCTCCAATATCTTCCTGGGCTGCAGCCGTATCCGGATTTGCTCCTGAAGGCACGAACGGGATCATGCTTTTTGTCAGGGCGATCCCATATAATTTTTACGCCATCCTGACTATATTCATGATGTTTTTCCTTGCTGTATTCAAGCTCGATTACGGTCCGATGAAGAGACATGAGAGAAATGCTATGGACAAGGGAGATCTTTTTACAGTTAATGGGGCATCACAGAGCGGGATCAATAACGAGGTCAAGGGCAGGGGTAAGGTGATTGACCTTATTATTCCCGTACTGGCGCTCATCATTTGCTGCGTAATAGGAATGCTCTATACAGGCGGATTCTTCAGTGGTGAGTCATTTGTTAATGCATTTGCAAACAGCGATGCTTCTGTAGGACTCGTATACGGTTCATTCGGTGGTATTGCCGTGACATTGTTATTGTACCTTATAAGGCGCGTAATGAAGTTCCGTGACTGCATGGATTGTGTTGTAGAGGGATTCAGGGCGATGGTTCCGGCCATAGTGATACTATCTCTTGCATGGACTCTTAAGACTATGACTGATTCACTCGGTGCCGCCGAATATGTCGCGGGAGTCGTCGATCAGAGCAAAGGAAGCTATATGGATTTCCTTCCTGCAATCGTATTCCTTATTGCAGTCGGACTGTCTTTTGCAACAGGAACATCCTGGGGCACATTCGGGATCCTTATCCCTATCACTTTGAAAGCGTTTCCTCTAACCGATGGAAGTAACAACACTCTGGCTATCATATGCGTATCCGCATGTATGGCAGGTGCCGTCTGCGGTGACCACTGTTCTCCGATATCAGATACAACTATAATGAGTTCGGCCGGGGCACAATGCAATCACATAGCGCACGTGTCAACGCAGCTTCCGTATGCACTTACATGTGCGGCTGTGTCTTTCGCGACGTACCTCATAGCCGGACTTGTGAGAAATGCGGCAATATCGCTGGCATCAGGTGTAGTCATGATGGTCGTAACGTTATTGATCCTCAATCATTTCGTGAATCCGAAGAAGAACCTTTCCTGAATTCGATGATCTGGGATGCCGTTATCGCGGCAAACATTACGGCGCATCCGATTCCTTCCCTTGCTGATGGAATCTCATTAAGAAGAAGCGCGGCAGCTATTACGGCAAAAACTGACTCCAGACACATCAGGAGCGATGCAATAACCGGCTTTGTATATTTCTGTCCTACAATTTGAAAAGTATATGCAATACCGCAGCTCATTATTCCTGAGTACAGAAGCGGGATCAATGCATTATGTACAGCATTGACGGTCGGGTGCTCAAATATCAGCATCAGAATAATAGTAACTGTTCCTGCCACGGTAAATTGTATGCATGACAGCCTGACACCTTCAGAGTTGTCTGACCCGGACGAGAATCTGTCAATAAGCAGGATGTGTATAGAGAAGAAGAAAGCGCAGATTAATGCAAGGATATCTCCCGTATTTATACTGGCAAAATCACCTTCTTTGACTGACAGGAGGTAAAGCCCGGCCGCAGCTGCTGCAACGCACAGCCATGTTGCCGGGTGGACTTTTCTGCCGAAGAATCTTCCTATGGCGGGCACGAAAAAGATGTAGAATGCGGTAATAAATGCGATTTTGCCGGCTGACGAGTATAGGAAAGCAAACTGCTGGAGATTTGATGCGACTGTGAAGACGAGACCCAGGATTGTTCCCTGAATGAGAAGTTTGCGGCTTACTATATTCCTGAGGGTCCTGTGCCTTGCGTACCAGGTGACGACAACAAAAACAGCAAGAACGATTGCACCTGTCAGAGTCCTTATGCCGTTATATGCGAACGGTTCAAGTGACTCTGATCCCACGCTCTGGGCAACGAAAGAGATGCCCCAGATAAGGGCGGTCATAAGTAATAGAATTACGCCTTTTGGTTCAGATCTTCTCATATTTTGTCACCATTCGACGTTAGATTGTAATTGAAAGGTGTTCATTGTACAAGTAATATTATTATTATGAGAGTAGTAATTGCCATGGATTCATTCAAGGGAAGCCTGACATCGCTTCAGGCAGGTAAAGCAGCCTGCGAGGGTGTCATGTCCGCTATGCCGGGTGCTGATGTGGTCATGAGGCCCGTTTCCGACGGCGGTGAGGGACTTGTCGAATGCCTTGTGACTTCTCTCGGGGGAAGTTATGCTGAGGCAGATGTTACTGATCCTCTGGGAAAGAGGGTTGCTGCAAGATACGGAATTATCAATTCCGGGGACACTGCCGTGATCGAGATGTCTTCAGCATCCGGACTGGTGTTGGTTGAACATAATAACAGGAATCCTATGTACACAACGTCTTACGGAACCGGCGAGCTGATCCTTGATGCTTTGGACCGTGGAATGAGACATTTTATTATCGGTATAGGCGGCAGCGCCACAAATGACGGAGGAGCCGGTATGCTTCAGGCTCTTGGTGTCAAGCTTCTTACCGGGACCGGAACAGATATTTCCAAAGGCGCGGTGGGGCTGTCTGAACTTAAGTCAATTGATATTACTGATATGGACGGCAGGCTGCGGGAATCCGAATTCAGAATTCTTTGTGATGTGACGAATCCGCTTTGCGGCAAACAGGGTGCAAGCAAGGTGTTCGGACCTCAGAAAGGCGCGTCACCTGACGATGCAGCAATGATGGATAAGTGGCTTGAGGACTTTGCTTTCAGGACTCAAGTGATTATTCCCGGTGCTGATCCGCTGTTCCCCGGAACAGGAGCGGCAGGCGGAATGGGATTTGCATTTATGTCGTATTTGTCTGCAACTATGGAGAGAGGGATAGACACCGTTATCAGAGAGACACGGCTCGAGAAACTGATCAGCAAGGCTGATATAGTAATAACGGGCGAGGGGAAGATAGATGATCAGACCGGTATGGGTAAGTTGATTTCAGGTGTAACATCTATTGCCCGGCGGCATGGTGTGAGAGTTATGGCTTTTGCCGGAAGAGTCGAATGTGACAGGGGTTCGCTTGCCGGGATCGGCATAGATGAGTGTTATCAGATCAGTGATCCTGATGCTCCGGTCTCTGATGTGATGCAGCCGGACACGGCATATAAGAATCTCAGAGATACCGTATACAGGGCGTTTACGGATATAGATAGACAAAGGTCAATGTAAATTTGTGTTGATATTCTGCGTTGACATTTTGTAAATATAGATATATGTCTATGAGTAGCAAAAACTGTTTTACACGGCAGAGTTTTCGTAGTAAAATCATTCTGGTGTAATTTGGATTATCAATAAGTTGAGAGTGTGATTATATATGGATATATTCTCTTTTGTAACACTTTTTGGCGGACTTGCGTTCTTCCTTTATGGTATGCATGTTCTGTCTGAATCCCTTAAGAAGACGGCAGGCGGTAAGCTTGAGAAGCTCCTGAAGAAGGCAACGGATAACCCTTTCAAGGGGCTTACGATAGGAGCGATAATAACGATCGCGATACAGTCATCTTCGGCGATGACTGTCATGCTCGTAGGTTTTGTCAATTCCGGTATCATGGAGCTGTCCAAGACTGTCGGTGTTGTTTTCGGATCAGACATTGGAACCACACTTACGGCGTGGATACTGTCACTAGCCGGCATTGACAGTGGTGATAATTTTATCCTTCAGCTTCTGAAGCCGTCGTGTTTCTCGCTGATATTTGCATTTATCGGTGCCATACTCCTTATGGGAAGCAAGCAGCAGAAACACAAGGATGTCGGAACGATGCTCATCGGCTTTGCAATACTCATGATGGGTATGACCATGATGTCAACATCAATGGAGCCGCTCAAGGAGATGGAGAGCTTTACAAAGCTTCTGACGGCCTTCAACAATCCATTCCTCGGAGTACTCGCAGGAACACTGGTTACAAGTATAATCCAGAGTTCTGCTGCTTCCATAGGTATATTGCAGAGTATATCAATGACGGGACAGCTGTCATTCTCAATGGCGATCCCGCTTGTTATGGGTGCCAATATCGGTACATGCGCTACGGCGGTCCTGTCATCCATCGGTGTTAACCGTGATGCCAAGAGGGTTACGGTTATTCACGTCGCTATCAAGATGATAGGTACGGCTATCTGGCTTATCGTATTCTACGGAATGAATGCTATCTTTGATTTCTCGTTTATGGATAACAAGATTGGAATCGTGGGCATAGCCGCAGTTCATTCCATTTTCAATATAGCCAATACGATTATTCTGTTCCCGTTCAGTAAGCTCCTCGTCAAGCTGGCTCATGTTATTGTTAAGGAGACTGATGATGAACAGGAGTTCAAGCTCGATGAGCGTCTTATGCTCACTCCTCACATTGCTATCGTTGAATGCTTTAACTCCATGAACAAGATGATCAGTAAGGCTAAGGAAGGCCTTGATAAGTCAACAGCAATGCTTCTTGAAGGATATAACTATGATGATTTCTCATTCATTAAGAAGAATGAGGAGAAGGTCGACGGATACGAAGACTTGATCGGTTCATACCTGATGAAGCTTAATAATACTCAGCATCTTACAGTCGAGGATAAGAACAGGTCGTCAAGGATGATGCAGTCGATCGGTGAGATCGAGAGAATCGCCGATCATGCTAATTATCTGGCAGATTCGTCTGAAGAGATCCACTCGAAGCAGCTCGTTTTCTCTCCTGATGCTCAGGAAGAACTTCAGAGGATTATCCCTGCTGTTAGGGAAGTTTATTCGCTCGCGATCGAATGTTATCTGTCGGATAATGCAAAGAATGCACATGATGTCGGCCCGTTGAGGATAGTTATCAGCGAGATGTGTGATGCGTTCAAAGCTAATCATGTTGAACGCCTTGCTACAGGTGTCTGCACGACTGAGCAGGGGTTTGTCTTCAATGATATCCTGTACAGCTGTGTGAGAATTGCGGAACACAGCCTTAATATCGCTGCTATCGCATACAGGTTCAAATCTGTAAGTAATACCGATCCCGGAACATATATGCATGATTTCAAGCAGCGTAAGGATCTTGTCAGCGAGCGTAAATACAGGGAATTCTACGAGAAATACAACTCACCTGCAACGGTGGCGGCAGACAGCAATGCCGGTCAGTAGAATACGTTGACTTGCTCAGACTGAAGAGTTTATGCAAAGGGGCTGCCGTAGAGCAGCCTCTTGTTATGAGCTCTACTCTGCATACGCCCGGCAACAGATTTGCTCGCTACAGTCCTCGGTTTGCCGCTCGCATTTTGCATTAAGTAAAACTTGAGGGTATCCGGCCCGGCGCCAAACCTGCGGAAGTCCGCTCGCAAACTGTGCGGGCTTCACCGCGAGTGTCTGAGGTGACTTGAACGATCGGAGTGACTCTACTCTGCATACGCAGTATACTGCTCAAGGTAGGTTTGCTGTGACTGATCGTGATTACCTCTCCTGTGGCCAGGTGCTTGAAGGCCATTCGTCTGTTCCTGACAGATTCTCGTACGTATCAATGAGTACTGCTGTCTTCTCGTCAACACGGCGCATTATGTACTTCATGTAATCTTCCGGTATGGATACGCATCCGCCTGTAAACGGCTTTGCCGGTGCGTAGCAGTGAAGGAAGATAGCTGAACCGAGCTCGGGCGTGCCTTCCTCGTTGTAACTGATGTTAAGGCAGTACTGATAGTGGTAAGGAAAGTCAAGGATGTGCTCGTATTCACCGTTCTCGATGTCAAGTCCGGGGAAGTCCTTAAGATTGATGAGTTCGTTATAGTGATAGCCCTCACGGCTGTCAGCGGACCAGTACGTGTCATTATCAGCTTTGACATAAGGGATCTTGCTTCCGGGATCGTCGGCGATACCGAATGCACGGTTGAACCTGAATTCACCGGTAGGTGTCTTGAGGTCGCCTTCCTTTGTCTTACCGAGGCCTGCTCTTCCGATAAATCCCGGAGTCGTCATTACCATATGCCAGGTGCCGTCAGCCTGCTTCTCGTGGAGCGATATCCATGCATCGTTTGCATTCTCATCATATGCGGCGACTATGAATAACTGATCCGAAGTAGAAGCTGCTCGAAGTTTGCCGACCCATTCGGGAGATTCCACGTCGATTCCGTTATAACCTGCAGTTGTGATTTCTCCGTTATTGCCGCTGCTCCCGCCGGACTGTTCCGAATGAGTATTGCATGCTGCAACAGATAATGCCAATACGCCAGATAATAAAACTGATAAAAACTTCTTCATATAATATCTCCTGTGTTAATTTGTTACTTGATCCATACTCCTGACGAATCAAATCTGTAGTTAACACCATCTATTGTTCTGGTTCCGGTGACCATTGCGCCGCCGCTTGCAGGATCTAAGTAATACCACTTTTTGCCTGATTTGTACCAGCCTGTCTTGGCGCCGTTAGAGGTGAAATAATACCACCTGCCGTTTGCTTCTTTCCAGCCTGTTATTAGTGCGCCGCTGCTGTTGAAGAAGTAATTCACGCCGGATATTGTATAGAATCCCACGGCCATCTCACCATTCCCGGCAGGATCCAGGTAATACCATTTCTTGCTTGACTTATACCAGCCCGTCTTAGCACCGTTCGCGGTGAAATAATACCACTTGCCGTTTGCTTCTTTCCAGCCTGTAGCAAGCGCACCGCTCGCGCTGAAGAAGTAATATATGCCGTCTATTGAAGCAAGGCCGGTTACCATCCTGCCGTCATTATCAAACCAGTACCATTTCTTACTTATTTTGCACCATGCATTAGTTACCTTTACGCCGGACTTAACATAGTACCAGTATGATCCGACCTGGTTCCAGCCGTTGTTCAGGGCCGGTTCCGGAGGCGTGGGATCGTCTCCCGTATGATTTGCGTAAGGCCACGCGGCATTAATGATCGCTGACGATATACCGGTCTTCCACTTTAGATTCTCTCTGTCGAATATGCTGTATTCGCTCGAGACGTTATATTTCCCGTTATCCCACACGAAACACTTGATTCCTCTCTTGCCGGCCGCATCGATGAAGTATGAAGCATAATTTGCTATGGCTGAGTCATTCTTCTTGTACATTGCACCGAATTCGCCGATTATAACGGGAATGCCCTTGCTGTCAGAGAATGACTTCAGACGGTTCATTATCGTGTCGATCTCATCCTTATCGCTTTGCCGGAAATCACTGTGAACCGAAGTCCAGGTGACTGTCTTGGAATCACCCGTGAATGCCCAGGGATCGTAGCAGTGGACTTCACAGATCAGGTGTCCTGACGCGCTGTCCTCCGGCACCTTGAAATTATTCAGAGCGCTCTCGTAGATCGAAGATACATAGTTGTTGACGATGAGGTTGCGCTGAGCGTTGTTGCCGCCGGTTGCTCTTACCGTATCGACGAACAGCTGAGCGTAGTCATTGAGCGGCTTGTATGATGATGTGTTCGACGGCTCATTCCAGCTGCCGTTAGTATCCATCATCTCGTTGTAGCCTTCAAAGAGGAGGCGCTCGCCGTAGTCCCTGAACTCGCTTGCAATGTTCCTCCATAGTCCTGCAAACCTGGCTTTTGTATTGTTATAGGTGGTGCTGTCTGCAAATATCCACGAGACCTTGTCGCTTCCTCTGACACCTGTATCGTGGTGGACGTTGAGGATAACATACAAACCGCTGTTATAACAGTAGTTGACGACTGTCTTAACACGGCTCATCCATTTGGAGTCAACATTGCCGTTGCTGTCAATGTGCTGTGACCAGGTGACGGGGATCCTTACCGCATTGAAGCCCTGATTCTTGACACTTTTGATCATTGCCTGAGTTGTCACAGGATTGCCCCATGCGGTCTCATAGGCGGATGTACCTGAGGATGAACCGAGCGATTTGCTGTAGGAATCAAGTGTGTTGCCGAGATTCCATCCGGCAATCATATTACGGGTTGCTTCCCGGGCGCTCTCGAAAGAGCTTCCCGCCAGCACTTCTGAATGCGGCATGCATATGAACGATGCAGCTGCAATCGACAACATTACGACCGACGCAATGAATGATCTTATCTTCTTCGCGAACATATTATTATACCTCTGCAGTTGATCTTACTTATAGATTGTTACCGTTACTCTCGATAACATTCTTATACCAGTAACCGGAGTCTTTGATGATGCGCTCCTGCGTCCGGTAATCGACGTAGACGAGACCGAATCTCTCATCATAACCTTCGGCCCACTCATAGTTGTCCATGACCGACCAGTGCATATATCCGATTACGGGGAGTTCGTCAGCCGCTTTGCTGAGTTCCTTGAGATAACGGTGGGTAAAGTCGATCCTGTACGAATCGTGGACCTTGCCGTCGAGGCACACCCAGTCGTGCTCGCTCATGCCGTTCTCGGTGATCATGATGGGGAGACCGTAGCGCCTGTAAAGGAACTTCGCTGACCAGTACATCGTAGTGGGTGTAACAGGCCAGTTGATAGCCGTGTGAGGGCAGCCCTGATACCAGTTATCGGGATAGCCGCTCGCGTCAGGTTCGTGGCCTGCGTGATAGTAGATATTAACTCCGTAGAAGTCGAGAGGAGCGGAGATCATTGCCCATTCCTCATCTGTAAACTGGGGGAGGAGATCGCCTGCCTCTCGGACCAGCTGCTCAGGATAGCGTCCCAGATATACCGGGTCTGACCAGTAGGACATGGACATGGGGAAATTATCGATGTTGCACCAGAATGTATCCTCATAAGCCTTGTCGATCTCTTCCTGTGAGTCATCCTTCGGTCTGAATGTAGAGGCATACGGAGCCATGGAGATATACGCCTTCTGCTTGGCGTGCTCTCTTATGTACTTGACTGCCTTGCCGTGTGAGAGCAGCATGTTGGCTCCCATCTGAAGGAGCTCCGGCGTCGAGCACTTCTGGAAAGGCGCGAAAACGCCGATCTTCAGTCCCACACCCAGCGTGCACTGAGGCTCGTTGAATGTCATCCAGTACTTAACCCTGTCTGACAGAGCATCAACTATGACTTTTGTATACTCGAGGAACCACTCGGAGGAATCCTTGTTCTTCCATCCGCCCCTGCAGTCCAGCGCGTAAGGATAATCCCAGTGAAAAATGGTAACGAGCGGTTCGATCCCGCCAGCGATCAATTCATCGACGAGATCCGAATAGAACTTAAGGCCCTTCTCATTAACTTTGCCGACACCCTCAGGAAGTACACGTGCCCAGCTGATCGAGAATCTGTAAGCCTTAAGCCCCAGCTTCTTCATCATGGCCACATCTTCCTTCATATGGTGATAGTGATCAACAGCCACCTCGCCCGTCTCATTATGCTTTATATGTCCGTACTTGGCTGACACGTCCCAGATATTGGGTCCCTTGCCGTCCTCATTCCACGCGCCTTCGATCTGATAGGAGGCAGCAGCAGCGCCCCAGATAAAGTCCTTTGCAAAAGCCATAAGAGTTACGCTCCTTTGTTTGTGATTGCGTCAATAAATTATACTATAAAAAAGGCGGTTTTTGGTGGCTTTGATGTCTTAGTCAATCGTGCAGCACCATGAAATAATCTGACGTATATGCTGATAATTATCCTTTAATTGTTATGCGTTTACATCCATTCCCATATATTCATTGTTATGAAAGTGAAAATGTTTATGTAAGGCGAATACTGCACAAAAAAATAAATCTTCTATTGTTTCAGCATAGTCGTCATAGCAATTTGTGTACATAGGTTTTCCAGTAATTCGAAAACTTAAGTTATTGCATGTATCTATGATAAATTGACAGAGCCAATACATTAATTCTTCCTCCGGGCACCCCCCTAAATCCATGTTATTCCAAAGATAATCCATAGGTTTAGTGGGAACGGTACCGATATTTTTCTCGTTTGTCCATAAGTAATCATCTATGTATTTATTCAAGCTACATAGATCTGCTCTGGGAAAAGTAAGATTATTGTTTGGTTTATATATTCTTTTAAAAGTATTATTATCATATCCTGAAATACTGTGTGATGCATATCTACAACTGTTTGGAAAGTACTGTGAGAACAAATATATGAACCGATCAGACGAGAGTTTATATTTACTCAAATCATCACAAAATGCTGATAAGCCTTCTTCCCAATGGAGTATGTCAAGGTCTATCAGATTGGCAGCATCACATAATTCGAGCACCTTTTTGCGCATAGCTTGGGAGAACATATTATACTCCGTAAACATGGTGCGCTCGTATTTGTGTAATGGATTATAAGCATACACAATCTGACATAAAGGCATAAGATTTATTTCTTTTTCGTGAAATAGAAAAAACTGTCTTACCTTAATTTCCTCTGATTCTGTCAAAGGTTCTGTGATAATGCCCTCAATTGGATTGTGTTTTTCAGGATTGATGAATTCAGCGATGTACAGTTTATCAATCTCCTTTACGAATCTATTCTTGTCTTTGTTATCAGTATATTTAATTGTGTAAAGGAAAACGCCGGTCAAAAAAGAAGATATATTCTCGTAATCTCCAGGCAGATCTTTTTTCATTGTGCCGTTTACCAAATCTATTATTTCATCGTCAGGAATAGTGTCATTACTTTTGACTATTTTTGTTATTGTTTTGACAAGTATTGTTTCACTTTTTGTGTTTAATTTATTGACGATACTGTCCATACAACAACATAAACTGTCATATTGATCCTGATCATAACCATTTATAGTATCTACAAAGGATTTGCTGGGGTTTCTTATCCCACGAACGAATTTGCTTACCAGATCCGGTGATGGATCATATTTCGTGTCTATAAAAACAAATATTTCTGCTATGTCAATTCCTTGGGTAAAAGACTTCTCTTCAATGCATAAAGAGATAGCTGTAAAAAACGTTCCTAAACACAGTCTGCTCATGATAATTCCCTTCCTTAAGAACTTTGTCTTGTGTTTGTCTACTGTTTGTCCTGTCAAGACATATATAGGTTCCATTATACTCCCGTCATCACCGCTCGTCAGTTGGCCACTGAAATCCGAAGACGGTGATGAAATCTTTAGCCCGTGACTGTTTATCGGATTATCAGTCACTTTGCTAAGAAAGGAGGAAAACCTATGCTTGGCAATGAAAACGAAAAATATAATGATAAACCAAGACCTGGATGTAAGGACCTTTGGAATGCATCTCTTCTTAAAGGCGCATATTATACTGAAGGGAACGATATTCCAATATGTTGGAAATGTAACGGAACGGTTCCTACAGGGTTGATTGCTTATGATGATGCAAAGGCGCTACACAAGAAACTAATCTCCAAAGATCCAAATTACCACGTCAATATGTATATACATTTCTATATTGACGATCAGAAGTTTGATGGTAAACGCGAAAGCATTTGGTTGTACCCGGATAAATTGATTGAGTTGCTTTATCACTTTGATGGCGTAATAAGTCCGGATTTTTCAACATATGCAGATTTTCCGATGTTTGTAAAAGGAAACAATTTCTTTCGTATGAGAGCTTTTGATTACATTTTTCAGCAGCATGGAATACCGGTAATACCGAATGTCCGTTGGGGAACATCGGAAACTTGGTCATACTGTTTTGATGGAATTCCATCGAATGGAATCATAGCTATCGGGGTGGTGGCTAGCGGCATTAATAAGACGATGAATCGAATGTATTTTAAAGATGGTCTTGATAAAGCCTTAGAAATGCTTACCCCACATACAATGGTAATCTATGGTTCTGACAATTATGATATTTTTGATAATTTGCGTAATTGTGGAATTAAAGTAATTGCCTTCCCAAGCAAGACGAGCCTTGCATATAGAGAGGGGGGCAGAGTATGAGTAAAACCTTAAGTAATCATTTTCACGGGACAACCGGTGAACGTAAATTTTTGAAAGTGAGTCATCAACATGAATATGAAGATGATATAATCAAAGAAAGAACTCAAGGATTGGATTTAAGAGAACATCCAGTTATTTATAAGAGTTCTTTGAGCAAAAAGGTTATTAAGGACAAGGTTAATAATCGAACTGCCAGTAGAGATGATTACAGAAAAATTGACGCTATGGAAAGGCTTGCTAAAAGGCGAAGAAAAGGCGTAAATGAATTCTGGAAACAAGAACGACGACGGATTAAGAAAGGAGAACGTACGACTCTTAATTGGACCGCTGAACAACGTGACGATATTCTTCATAACAGGAGACCCAAAGTTGATGGCAGGAGTTTGCAAGGTCATCACACGTATAGTGTGTCAAAGTACCCTCATTTAGCCAACAAGGGTGAGATTATTTTTCCTGTTACATTTGAAGATCATCTGTACGTTTGGCATGGTGGTAACTTTCAGAATAGTCTTCCGGGCAAGCCATTTTTAAGAAAACGTAAAGGAGTTTAATTATGTGTGATACAGTAGGAATTAAAATACCAAAGGGAACATCAATTGCTAAGTGTGTTTCGATAATCAAAAAGATTGAGCCTTCTTTATCAATCTCGGACATCAATTCTCGCATTAACAATAATGAGTATGTATTATCTTACGACTATACTGACAATGATGGGATCAAAAAAATTATCAGTTGCTATGAACAGTTGATTAATCTTGGAATCAATCCCACATTGTTCGAACTTGATGATGAAGAGTGTAGTATTGAGCTTATCAAGAATCTCGATAATATGTATGATGAAATCAGTGATGAGATAAATGCTGAGATTGAAAATGAAGAAGATGAGTGATTTGAAAATGACGGCATAAAACTTGGGTTTGCAAGTGTAGTTTGATAAAAAACTACAGGGGCTATCTCATTTTTGATTTTGAGATAGCCTTTATTGTTTAATATGTGTCAGTTAATGAGAATAATACATAGCTGATAACCAGAGATCACGTTCACTCAATTGAATAATCCGAGACGATCTCGACTACGCGGCTGAGCTCGTCGTTGCCGTAGATGTAGCCGCTGTAGAGTTTGTGGCTCTGACCGTCTTTGTCGTAATAGATGAAGCTGTACTGCGTTCCATCACAGACATCTTCGCTATAGTTGGCGTACTTGTCGTGTTCGTAACAGTCAATGCAGAATTCATATATTGACACAAAATCCTCGTCAGACATATCGAGTACGGCTTTCTGTACCGGGTTTGGGAGAATGACATCGCCGGAGTAGGTTACTGTCATCGTATTGCTGGCGGCTTCGAACTGCTCGCGCGTCATCTCACCGGAGGGGATTATCTTGACTTCGAGGAGCGGTCCGCTGATCTTGTGGAGTTCTGCGATGTTGACTTCGGGTTCTTCCTTGGTTTTGCGGGGGCTTTTTGCCGAGCATGAAGCGATGCCTGTAAGCAGTGCTGCAGCCAGGATTATACTGATCATCTTTTTTGTGTTTATCATTGTGATACATCCTCCGGTGTGTTACTGATAATGATACAACAGTCAGCCGCGAAATGTTGCAGAAAGCATCACAAATTGATGTGATACAATAAAACAAACACTGCAGAATGACATTCTGCGATAAGACTCCGGGAGGCGTGCGGCAATGGATCTTAAGGGTATGGATCTGGCGGAAGCGTATTACAGACAATATGGTGAACCCATGCTTCGCGAACAGTTCCCGGAACTGGCTGATAAGGTTGCCGCGGGGCTTATCGGGAGCGGGTCTGAGTGTCTGGGATTCGATGATGAATTGTCGCAGGATCATGATTTCGAACCGGGATTCTGCATTTTCGTGGGGGGAGAGGACGAAGTGGATTCGAGGACCTCTTTCGCGCTGGAGCGGGCATATGCAAAGCTCCCGGATGAGTTCATGGGATTAAGGAGAGCAAGGGTAAGTCCGGTAGGAGGCAGCCGCCACGGCGTGATCAGGCTGGAGGATTTCTTCATGTCCAAGCTGGGAAGCAGGACGGGTGTTCTTGAGATGCGCGACTGGCTGAGGATCCCCGAGTATTCGATCAGGGAAGTGACCAACGGGAAGATATTTTATGACGGGAAAGGGACGATAACTAAGGTCAGGGAAGAACTTGATAACATGCCGGAGGATGTGCGCCTCAAGAAGATCGCGGGGCACCTCCTGATCATGGGGCAGGCTGGCCAGTATAATTTTGTAAGGTGCTGCAGAAGGAATGATGAGGGGGCCGCACAGCTGGCGGTATTCGAATTCGTGCAGAGCGCAATGCACGTGATCTATTCGCTCAACGGGGAGCTGATGCCGTACTATAAATGGGCGTTCAGGGGGATGCGCGGTCTTAAGGTCTTAAGCGGAACGGAGGAGGCTCTGATCACGCTCCTGACGACACCGAACGGCGGGAGCATGAAGGACAGGAAGGCGGAAATCATAGAGAATGTCTGCGGGCAGATAATAGGGGAACTTCAGGTACAGGGCATGACCGGCGCCTCCTGCGGAGATCTTGAGCAGCATGCGTATTCGGTCAACGATCACATCAGGGATAATGAATTGAGGAACATGAATATACTCGCTGCAGTGTAAGGAGGAAACATGGACTTTACAAGAGTGTTGAACAAGCTGGATCACATGGTTGAGACAAAGGATTTTGAGGGAGCGAGAGCATTGCTCGATTACTGGATCAGTGATGCGGCATCGCACAATGACTTGCAAAGTGAATTGTACCTTTACAATGAGTCTATGGGGCTCTACCGCAAACTGGGCGATGAGGAGCGCGCGGTGGCAAGTGCCGGGCAGGCACTGGAGCTGATCGGCAGGACCGGCATGGAGGGTACGGTAACAGCGGGAACGACATATATCAATGCGGCGACTGTGTATAAGGCTTTCGGGAGGGCGGAGGACGGAATCCCGCTCTTTGACAAAGCCAGAGGCATATATGAGAAGAACCTTCGGGAGGATGACGGGAGGCTTGGCGGACTGTATAACAACATGGGGCTGGCGCTTACCGATATGGGAAGATATGAAGAGGCGCTGGCATCATACGGCCGCGCGCTTGAGGTCATGGCAAAGGTTGAGCATGGCAGGCTCGAGAGTGCGATCACATATCTTAATATGGCAGATGTCTACGACCATAAGAGAGGAGAGGACAAGGAGCTTTATGAGCAGGAGATAACTGACCTCCTGACAAAAGCTTGGGAGTGCCTTGAAGACAAGACACTCCCTCGCAACGGATATTATTCTTTCGTGGCGGAGAAATGCGCCCCGAGCTTCGGTTATTACGGCTGGTTCATGGCAAAGAATCAGCTGGAATCAAGGTGCGTTACTCCACGTTCTTGAGCGCGTCGGTCAGAGGGATCTTTTTGATCCTCTTCATGTCGAAGAACGAGACGATAAGGTAAGATAACATCAGGATGAGTATCATCCTGACGATGCCGAACCAGCTGATATACGCGTCAAACCATCCGTTCATCGAGTACATGATTATTCTGAATATGAATATCAGTCCCAATACGCTGACAAGCGATGTGACAACGGCACTGATTATTACCATGACTGTTGTCAGCATAATATACAGACTGTTGATCTCCCTGTTCTCATAACCGAGGACCTTGACCATTGATATCGAGCCTGCGTTTTTCTCGATGATCATCTTTGTGAGCAGGTAGATTATCAGGACTCCGATGATGAGGCAGGCGATTGAGATGTAGTCCATATAGTCACCCATGGAGTGATCGAGCTGCGTTGCAACAGCCATGATGTCCTCGACCGTAACGACGTTGTAAATCATCTTGGGATCGATATCATCTATCTTGTTATCAGACAGGTAACCCGTGAACGATCCGTCGTCTTTGCTGAAGACCTTATTAAATTCGTCATTTGGCATGAAGACTGCAATGGCACCCGGATAATCGTATATGCCCTTGACCGTGAATTCGTAGCGTCCGCCGGCGTACTTCTCCTTGAGAGTTATCCTGTCGCCTGTGTCAAGCTTGAATTTCTTGGCATATACACTTGAGATAAGTACTTCCGTGCCATAGAGTTCCACATCGCTCTTTATGTACTTGCTGCTATCTGCAAAACCGTAGATCATTACGCTCTCATCGATCCTGACTCCGTCAATGGTAACGAGTTCTGTTGTGGAGAAAGGCTCTGCTGTCTCTTCGGAGGTTGTTATGATCTTGCCGTCTTCGTCTTTGTAATCTTTTAAGATGTACTGGTAGTCCGCGATCATATTGTCAGTCATTGATGACTTGTAGTGATCAAGCGTTTCCGGAAGCCCCACGGCAAAAGACAGGAGCAGCATTACAAAACCGATGCCGAACAGGAGTACAACATATCCGCCCGCATTCTGCAGAAGTATCCTCAGTCTGAAGCGGTTCATAAATTTGAACGACGGAAGTCTCATTGCTTTCTTGCGCTTTGAGAAGCTCAGGTCTTTTCTGAGGAATCTCAAGGGAGACAGTCTCATCATTCTGACGATGACGATCAGATTGATAAAGAACATCAGAACGAACGGGATTATTGTCGTGTTGATAAATGCTTCAGCATTCCACACGGTCTCGTATGACACGAGGCTGTAGGAATTATAGTACATTTTGACGACAGCATCCTTGAATATAGTGTATCCGAGAATATTGCCGACGATGGAGGACAGGATCGTCACTGTTACGGGAAGGAGCATGTAGTATCTTGTCAGTTCCCATCTGGTGTAGCCGGTCGATCTCAGTGTTCCGATGACCGCTGCTTCGTTTGTAATCGTGTTGGATGTTGTGATGGCAAATACAAATGCAAGGACTGCAATAAAGATATAAACGAGAATTGCCATCATTACCTTGTCCTTGCCGAAGTCGTCGGAAGCAAAGTGGATAGCCTGATTAGCGTATTCCGGCACGAAATCCTTTAATTCGTTCATGTCGTCTTCAAACTCCCGGTAGCTCTCGAGTTCGTCGATCTTTGCGTTTATCTCAGGCTCCAGTGCCTTCAACTCATCAGCTTCCTTCTGCAGTATGTCTGCATCTTCCTTGAGTTTTGCTGCTTCCTCAAGTGTGGCGGGATCACCTGCTGCCATGAGCTCTGCTTTGCCCTCGAGCGCTGCCTGACGAGATTTGAGATCTTCGCCTCTTGCTTCGAGGTTTTTACTCTGCTTATCTATTCCCTCAAGGTATGTTGTCAATTCATCGATTCTGTCCGACAGCTTTTCGGCTTCATCTTTATCAGATGTGTATCCGCCGGTTGCGGCGGTGACGGCGATCTTTTCCACAAGGTCGTCTGCCCACTCCTTCTGCTGAGCAGTATCGGCAGGCTTTGTTACGAACTTGTAAGCGTAAGTGTATATCGTGTTGGCATTGACATTGTCCCAGTCCTCATCCGTCACCACGGCCACATCGAAATCAACGGCGTTGAACATTACATCGGTGCTCTTCTTGAACAGAGTGCTGTAGTCTGACATGGCGATGAGTCCCGTGACCTTGAATTCTTTGCCTCCGGCCTCTATTGTATCGCCGATCTCGATATTGCGGTTGTTGGCATGCATCCTGTCGATTGCGATCTCGCCGCTTCTCTCAGGCAGGCGGCCTTCATTTACGCATACCCTGTTTACATCCTTCCTTATCTTGTATAGCCTTACGGTGGCATCGGCCCCCTCTGATACATCCTTGTTGAACAGTTCGTAGATCTTTATGCTATCAGGCATCGCCTTCAGAAGGCCTTCCGTTGCCTTTTTGTCGAGCTCGAAATGGCCGTCCTCGATGTTGTATTTCGAGTAGGAATCGTCAATGGCTTTGAGCATGCTCCCGTTGGCGACGAATATACCTGATACCACACCGATCATGAATGTCATCAGGAGAAAGAGGACAAGGTATTTTTTCCATTCTTTGGCAAGCTCTCTCTTGAGCCTTTTGTTAATCGGATTTCTCATACGTCTCACCCCTTACCAGTCAAGTTCCGTAGCACTGATCTTGTGATCGTTTATTATGTTCTTACGTACCTTGCCGTCACGCAGCTTTATTGTGTGGTCTGCCATGTCCTGAATGGCGCTGTTGTGTGTGACCATAATGATCGTGTTGCCGTATTTCTGATTAACATCCTCGATGAGCTTGAGGATCTCCTTGGATGTGTTGTAGTCGAGTGCTCCGGTCGGTTCGTCGCACAGGAGAATGTCCGGATTTTTTACTATCGCCCTTCCGATAGATGTCCTCTGCTGCTGGCCACCTGACAGCTGGTTGGGGAGCTTATACCTGTGATCCCACAGCCCGAGCGTGTTAAGGAGCTCGTCGATGTCGAGCGGATCGTCAGATAAATAAGCACCTACTTCTATGTTCTCCTTTACGTTCAGATTCGGTATCAGATTGTAAAGCTGGAAAACGTATCCGAGGTGCTTTCTTCTGTATCTTGTAAGTGTCTTCTCATCCATGTCGCGGAGCTTGTCACCGGCGATCGAGATGTAACCGTCATCTGCGCTGTCGATCCCTCCGATTATGTTGAGCAGGGTGGACTTACCCGAGCCCGACGGTCCCAGTAGCACACAGAATTCACCCTTCTTAACTGTGAAGTCCATGCCCCTCAGGACTTCCTGCCTGCTGTCGCCCTCGCCAAATGCCTTGCAGACATTGCAAACGTTCAAAAATTCCTTCAATTCTCTCTCTGACATAGTCAATACCTCGTGTCTTTCTAACATATGAATAATCATTCATATGAATTATAGTTAGCAAGTGCTAACGCGTCAATACTTCCGCATTTATGCAACTTGACCAATTCTCAGGACAACAAAAAACGGGACTTTTGTTGCACTGAATAATGCAATAAAAGTCTCGCTTCGAAAGACATACACCGGGGACAATACATCCCGTGATTGACGTATATATGTCGCACAAATATGTGCAAGCTACTCCCTAATATCATCCTGATTATAGCACACGGACGGGAATTGTAAAGGCAGGGGAAAGGTTTAACAGATTGTTGAAGAACAAATGAAAAAGGTATCAAAGGAATAAATCTCCAATGATACCTCTGGTCGGAGTGACACGATTCGAACGTGCGACCCTCTGCTCCCAAAGCAGATGCGCTACCAACTGCGCTACACCCCGTTAATCGCGCGTTGATATTATAACGGTATGTTTTTGATTTTACAAGTTGCTGAGGAGTTCGCTGAGGTTTTCAGGTGCAGGAGGTACGCACGCAAGACGTAGCGGGCTGCACGGGGGGGTGACTGGGATGGCTGAATCGACCTGATCAACTCTGCGGGCGCAGAGTAAATGTTCCTTCAAGAAAATAAACTGAACACAATTGCTGCGTGGGCAGAGTAAAGCTCAATGTTGGCAGCGTAGATTGAGCAGTATACTGCGTATGCAGAGTAGAGCTCAATGTTGGCAGCGTAGATTGAGCAGTATACTGCGTATGCAGAGTAGAGCTCAATGTTGGCGGCGTAGATTGAGCAGTATACTGCGTATGCAGAGTAGAGCTCAATGTTGGCGGCGTAGATTGAGCAGTATACTGCGTAGGCCGGCCGATCAGGTAGAACTAGTCGTCCCAGTCACCACCGGCGAAGCCGGTTGAGGTCTTATTCTGTGTACCACTCTATCTGACAGCCACCTACACAGAGCACTAGTCAGAATACTCTGTGTACCACTCTATCTAACAGCCACCTACACAGAGCACTAGTCAGAATATTCTGTGTACCACTCTATCTAACAGCCACCTACACAGAGCACTAGTCAGAATACTCTGTGTATCACTCTATCTAACAGTCACCTACACAGAGCACTAGTCAGAATACTCTGTGTATCACTCTATCTAACAGTCACCTACACAGAGCACTAGTATAAACATTTCTAAATAACTGGATTGTATAATTAGTTATCGATATAATAGTTGTATAAATCCTTGAGGAGTGCCTGTTATGGGAAGAAAGCCAACTGTTATATCTATCAGCGAAGAAGATAAGAATTACCTTAAGATGCTCACAAGAATACGAACGATTCAGGCTCAGACAGTGACACGTGCCAGAATCCTTCTTATGAGAAGCGAAGGGACTTCATTTGATGTGATTTCTGACAAATTAGATATCAATCGTAAGAGCGCAATGTTGTGTGAGAAGAAGTATCGTGAGGGTGGAGTGGAAAATGCTTTGTACGATGCCCCCGGAAGGGGCAGGAATGCGGAAATAACCGATGAAGAAAAGGCATGGATAATTAACATTGCTTGTCAGAAACCTGTCGATCTTGGTTATGCAGCAGAGACATGGACAAGAGCATTACTTACAAAGCACATCAATCAATACGCAGAACAGGCTGGTTATATAAGGCTGTCTACTATAAGTCAATCGAAGGTAAGAACAATTCTCGAGGAAGCAGATATTAAACCACACAAGATAGAGTACTACTGTGAGAACAGGGATCCCGATTTTGATACCAAGATGCATAATGTGCTTCTTGTATATAAACAACTTGAAATGCAATTTGATGAGAATGGGGATCTGATAGCTGGGATAACTACCCATGTTATCTCTTACGATGAGAAACCTGGAATGCAAGCGATAGCCAATACAACCGAAGATCTGATGCCGGATGAAACGCATGCAACAATAAGCAGGGATTATGAGTACAAAAGACTGGGAACAATATCACTGTTAGCGGGATTAGATCTTCAAACTGGAGAGGCAATCCCGCTGGTGAGCGATACACATGGAAGCAAGGATTATATAGAGTTCCTGAAGAAGCTTGATGCTAAGTATCCCAAGGGAGATAAGATACGTCTTATACTTGATAATCTCAAGGTCCACTCGTCAGAGGAAACACGAAAGTATCTGTTAACCGTACCAGGAAGATTCGAGTTTGTATTTACACCGAAACATGGTTCCTGGCTTAACCTAATAGAAGGATTCTTCAGCAAAATGACAAGACAGATGTTGAGAGGAATCCGAGTAAAAAGCAAGGACGAACTTGCTCAAAGAATATACAAATACTTCGAAGAGATTAACAAAGAACCCGTGATTTTTCATTGGAAATATCGGCTCGAAGAAATAGATGAAAAAGAGGAAGTAAAATGCGAGACTCTTCTACATTCAATATAGTCCAGTTATATCGTGACGGTTATACTAGTCAGAATACTCTGTGTACCACTCTATCTAACAGCCACTTACACAGAGCACTAGTCAGAATACTCTGTGTACCACTCTATCTAACAGCCACCTACACAGAGCACTAGTCAGAATATTCTGTGTACCACTCTATCTAACAGCCACTTACACAGAGCACTAGTCAGAATACCGGACTGATTCCTTACTTCTCAAGACACAAGTTACACAAGTCATAAAAGTCCACCCCCTGCAGCGGGCAAGCCGTTGCGGGCGCCCGGCGGAGTTCCGGCAAGCAGCTTTAAACTCCCTTACGGCTTATTCTTCAACTCGACGATATACGGAATATTGCGTCCTTTCTCGCGGACATCAAGGCCATAGCCCATTAGCCAGCCGTCAGTAATCTCAAAACCCGTGTATTTGACAGGGACGGGGAGGAGGAGACGGTCGGGGTTGAAGAGCATGGTTGCCACACTGATATCCCGGGGCTTCTTGGTCTCGAGATTAGAGATCAGATATGCTGTCGTCAGGCCGGTCCTTATAACATCTTCCACGATGATCACACGGCGGCCGGTGATGTCGATGTCGATATCCTTTGTTATCCTTACGACACCGGTGCTGCTAGTGGTGTCGGGGATGTTGCCGAATCCGATCAGGTCGATGTCGATCGGGAGGTCAACACGGCGCGTCAGGTCCGTAAAAAAGTACAGTGCTCCTTTGACGACACCGATCATCACGGGCGGGTCGTCTTTGTAATCCTCTGTGATCTGCTGTCCCAGCTCACCGATGCGCTTTGTTATATCCTGTTCGCTTATCAGTACTCTCTTGATGTTTCCGTTCTCAAAATCCATATGATCCCCTTATATTATCCGAATTGCTTAAGCCGCTCGATGAGTTCGGCAAAGTCTTTTTTATATACGATCCTTATGTTCGTGCCCGGGTACAGTTCCTGCACGCGCCTCATCTTCTTGTTCTTCTTGGTGACGTATTTCTGATCCATCGTAGTCAGCTCCAGATAAAGGTCGAACTTCGGCAGATAGAAGTCGGGGGAGAAAGCCATCGTGACATTGCCCTCGGCATCCCATTCGATGGGGAAAGTCTTCGGCTCGTACATCCACTCGATCTTATACATGTCGAGGATCCTGGCAAATTCCGCCTCGCTGTCGTTCTTGAATACCGGCATCTCGGACTGGTGATCGACTGACTTGTTCTTCAGTGTCTCCATATGTATGCGGGAACGCAGTTCTCTCTTGGCGGCCAGTGCCAGCACAGAATCGGCCATCTCCTCGACAGAGAGGTGGTCGGAGCAAAGAGTCAGGTCATACAGAGTCTGGTCGGTCAGATCGGCGTTATAAAGGGTGCTGACGAATCTCTTGTGCTTACGGTCTGCGAGAGTCAGTATCGTATCGGCTTCCTCGATGGAGATATTATCGGCTCTGGCCGTTCTCTGCGCGCGGACGTTGTCACTGGCTATAACTCTCACGCGTACCGCGTCGGTCCCTTCGAGGACTACGGATGCACCCATGCCCAGGAATACCACATTATGCTTCTCAAAGGCCACTCTCCTGATCTCTTCCGCCAGCAGATCCTTATAGCTCTTGTCCGACTCGAAAGGGCAGTTAAGGTAATACTTGGGGCTCTCGGACAGCTTTGCCGGGATATTATCTCCCATCCCGCCGAAAACGCTCTGAACCAGGTCATCTCTCGTGACTACCCCGGTTCCTGTCTTGTCAGCCAGATATCTGGCCAGTTCATCTCCCAGGCTGCCGTTCTGTCGGGATATCGTAATGACAGGCATCTAACAAATCCTCCGAGTGATTCTTTACTATATTATACTCCACACAAAAAAGATTATTGACAACAAAATTCCTATTGGTTATAATCTCACTTGCTGTCGAAGCACGCCGACTTAGCTCAGTTGGTAGAGCAGCTGATTTGTAATCAGCAGGTCGCGAGTTCGAGTCTCGCAATCGGCTCCAGATGATAACCCCGCAGACAAGGCGTTTGCGGGGTTTTTAAATAATATCTTTCGGGGGAGATATCCGTATGAAGAGAATTTCAGTTTTTTTGGCAATCGTCATCTGTCTTGCTTTCGCCGTGTCGTGTGCGGATAAAAACCGCGGCGGTGCAGGCGAAGCCGGCGGAAGTGTTACGGAGAGCAGTGCAGAGTCTTCTGATGTACCGGAAATGTCGGAGAGTTCTGCCACGCCGACTCCTACGCCGACTCCTACGCCCACGCCTGCTCCGGAGATCAAGGTAACCAGTGTGGTCGATGAAACTGTCAGTGGAAACGGATATGATTTCAAAAACAGGATTCCTGAGGTAAGCATATCCGGAGTGGATATGAGTGCTTTCAACAAGAGCATTAAGAAGGAACTTACGAAGTTGGCACAATACCATTATTATCCGGAATCGGATGAGCTTTTCGGTTCGGTAGTCGATTATGAATACTACATCGGTGACGGCTATATCTCGCTCATCTGTACATCCACACATCTGGATCATGAAGATACAGTGTATAAAGTGTACAACATCTCGACCGAGACAGGGAAGACCCTCTCATCCGCGGATCTGTTGAAGATGTTAGGTTTGAGCGAGAGCGATTTCCTCTCCAAGGCAAAGGATGCATATGAGAGATGGCGTAAGGCGTTTGATATCGTTTCCTCAAGCGATCACAAAAAGAATCTTAAGCAGCTGAAGATGGAAAAACTGACACCTTTCGTGTCCTCTGAGGGCCATCTCAGCTATGTCGGGTATTTCTATTTATCAGGCGGAGCGGGAGAGGCTTATTTCAGATTTGACACGGAAGCGGAGAATTAACCGTTCTGCTGCTTCCTGCGGTCCTTTCCCGAGCGGGCGTAGAACAGCTTCTTCTCCTCGTAAAGCATATCATCGGCTAACTTGTAGAGATCATCTACGCTGAGCTGCTCATCATTCTTGAGAGCATATCCGACAGAACACGAATAAGGAGTCTTGGCCACTTCATCCTTGATGTGCTTAATCAGGTCTTTGACTTCCTGTTCCCGGCTGCCCAGGCAGAAGATAACATACTCATCACCGCCGATGCGGTATAGCCTGTGGCTGTTATTAGATGCTTTCCAGAAACAGTCGGCCAGTGTCTTCAGTGCGATGTCGCCGGCAATGTGACCGTCACGGTCATTTATCTCTTTCAAACCATCCATATCGATTGCGACAACGGCGGTAATGCTGCTCCTGAATGAATCCGAATCGGAGTAATAACTCTGCCTGTTGAGGAGCTTGGTGAGCGGATCCCGCTTGGTATACTGCTGAAGCAGGAAAACATAGTACATCAGTATATCGGTCGAGAGCGTCAGATAGAACCAGATAGTCGCCCCCTCGTTGGTGAAGAGCGGAGCTACAAGGCACATGACTGACGTGACCAGGATAAAGCCGAGGATAATATAGTCTTCCTTCTGATTCTTCTTCTTCACGAAAAGGCAGTAGAACAGGTACACAAGATAAATAGCGTTAACTATGTATGTCAAATATCCCAGAGGACCGCGCTGGAAATGATTGTCCTCCGTCACGTAGAAGACAACACCTGTCGGGATCGAGACAAAGCATACCAGTGCATTGACTATCGACGGAATGAATATCCACTTGCTCTGCTCGGGATGAAGGATCATGATGGCATTCATGAGTACCAGTGTGACCAAACTGTAGTTCAGCGCTATGAAAACACACCGCGCTATCGTGGCCTGCGGAAGGTCTCCCAGATATGCTTCCACGTAGCACGTGACAGAATAGACAAGAAGCAGGACCGACGTAAGAAGTATACGGCGGACCATCCACCGTTCCAGATAGATATCAGTGGCAAGGATGATCATTACGGCTGCAAGCAGCACGACTAATCCAAGATTATCTGACAAATACTCCAGCAGTGACATTGGTTGCTCCTTTTATAAAGTATTTTTAATTTTATCACATTTATTACATTCTTTGCATAAAAAACCCCCTTTCCGGTCGGTTGATTCCGGAAGGAGGTATTACGATCCTTCAGTTGTCTTACCGCATCGCAGCCTTATGTGGTCGGTGCTGCAGGATCGGGTGTCTTATCCTTTTGGGATTTGCTGCTGACGGGTTCGGGATCTTTTATAACAGTGTAGTCAATGAACAGGATGCATATACCGGTATCTCTGTGATACTCGATGTAATGGCCGTCAGGCGAAGTGATCCTTCTGACAACTCCGTCATCGGTTCCGGCAGGAATCTGATAATCTTTTGATACCGGAGAGAAATCATTGCCGTAAATATAATTGTTCACCGAGCTCGTATAGAGCATGATGCTGTTGAACTGATCCTCCGTCATGCGTATGAAGTAATACTCATTCGTGAGGACGTCACCTGCTCCGTCATTTACCGTGAGTTCCGCAGATATTCCGTCATTGAAATATTTGATATCCGAGCTTCCTTCCGGAGGGTCGATCAGCGCGCAGCCGCACATAGCATATCCCATATACTCAAGGCTGCAGAGTGAATAACCCTTGGCGTAGAGCTGTTTGGCATATTCGCGTACTCCGTAATCCTGAACATCTTCGGGTTTGAGAGGAATGTATCCGCCGTTCTGGAATTTGTCTGCCGATTCGAAATGGCAGTTCGATATGAACTGTGATCCGTCACCGTCATCTACCCAGCCGGAGCGGTCTATACCGTCAGACGGCAGGGAAGTCTCTGATCCTGATGATTCAGATTTTTCAGATACTTCGGTCGTAACCCCGGATTCCGCGCCGGTGGTGTCATCAATCGTGTTCTTTGTACTGCATCCTGCAAGCAAAAAGCAACCTGCCAGGAACGCAGCGATTAATCTTCTGCTTTCCATACAATCTATCTCCTTTCCCAAGTGTGTTCATGGTATCATATTTGTGTCAGTCTGATACCGGTTAAGTGTGTCATTGTTGTGGTAATATATCTGCGGGAGAGGATCAATGTGGCAGTTCATATCTGATAACAGTGTGAGTTTGATCATTGTGGCATTTGGTATTCTTGCCTGGATCATTACGATAGGTGCTTCCGTCTCGAGCAGAAGAACGGGACACTATGTATCGGGTATTCCCGGTGTCGGAGGCATACTTATCATCATAGGATTTCTCACTTCATCCGCAAAGTGGCTCGCCCTTGCCGGTCTTCTGGATTTTCATCTGCTGTACCTGATCTTTCGCGTTATCCCGGGCATTTTGAGTGCAGAAAGAGCAGAACGTAAATATATCCCGCCGGAGGAATTCGACGGCGGAAGAGTCATTGAATACAGCAATTTTAACAAGGAGTTTGAGGTGATAAAGTGTCCTCCGGATCAATACGGCGGTTGTGAGGTCCACTATATCAGCCGGTATGTGATAATCAGCAAGGACGATGCCTTTGTGCTGCTCAAGACCAAGATAAACACAAGGATCATCGAGAGAGTGACATGCAGGAGCGTCAAGGAGTGCAGAATGCATGCATCGGATAAGGCCAAATGGGTGAGCAGGCAGGCGAATGAATAAGCAGGCTAATAGTATGATACGCGGTACTGCCCGACTGATAGGAGAGAATCTGAAGGCTGTTCTTCCGTTCCTTTTTATTTACCCGGTCTTCAACATGATCGCCTGCTCTGTCGCTGTTAAGCTGCTTATGAGGCTTGCGGCCGGTATTTACGGGGTCACTTATATCGGACAGGATAATATCCTCGGCTTTATGAGGGCGCCTTCAACGGTTGTGATCCTGCTTATCCTTGTGTTGCTGATCTCGCTGTCTCAGGCGGCGGGTATCGCGGGATTGGTGTATGCCTACACTATGCGGGCGGCCGGCGCGTCAGCGGGACTTGCTTCAATGATACTTGCAGGACTCAGGACAGCCGGGAGGAGTCTGCTGCCATGGAACTGGACATTGGTTCCGTTGGTCATTTTGCAGACTCTGGTTCAAGCATTTATTCCCACGTTTGTCTTGAAATATTTCAATGCCCTCTTTACCCCGGGCATTATACATTATGCCTTATTTGCCGGTTTGTTAATGGCGGAGATGCTTTTTGTTTTCGCGATGCACTTCTATGTCATCAGGGAGTGCAGTTTTACAGCGGCGTGCCGTGAGAGTCTCAGGCTGATCCGGGGCAGGTTCTTAAAGACTGTTGCCTGGCTGGCAGTATTCCCGGTCCTGCAGTTCTGTGTCAACATATTGTTGTCAGCCGCGGCACCTTCTGCTGCAGGAATATACAGGGCTGTCATGTCAGTGCTGGCGCCGGGAGTAAATATTGCGGTGCTGACGCGTCTTTTTGCGGATTATATTGAGAAGGACAACAGACAGATCGACCTCTCCCGCGAACCGTTCGCGAACCACGGGAGGAAGCCGTGGAGCGTATTTGTATCAGCGGCGCTGATCACTGCGCTTATCTCTGTGTACTTTGTTCAGAACGCTCAATTATGGAAGCAGGCAATGACCAGTCGGGAGTATCCGGTGATCGTGGCGCACAGAGGGGATTCAGCCAATGCGCCGGAGAACACGTATCCCGCATTCAGGCTGGCTGCGGACGGGAGAGCCGAATGGGCGGAGCTGGATGTTCACCGGACGAAGGACGGGGTGATAGTAGTCTGCCATGACGAGAATCTTAAGCGGATCAGCGGGGCGGATGTTTTTGTTCATGACCTGACTTACGACCAGATAATGAAGCTCGATGTGGGGTCCCGTTTCTCGAAGGATTATGAGGGGCTCAGGATCACTACTCTTGATGAGGCACTCAAAGTCCTGCGTAACATGTTCGTCCAGGTGGAGATCAAGCCGGAAGATATGGCTGAGGGGATAGAGGAGGAGGTCCTCGGGATAATCAATGCAAACAACATGCACGATCAGACAGCGATACTCTGTTTTGAGCCCGGACCTCTTGAGCGCGTGAAAGAGATAGATCCCTCTATGAAGACTATCTACTGCATGTCTCTGGCGTGGGGGAGCGTAACAGATTTCCCTTATGCGGATATGTTCAGTATAGAAGTAAACAGCATAACAAGAGAACTCGTGGCGGAGATCCACGAACGCGGCAGCATTGTTTTCTGCTGGACTGTCAATGATGAGGATTCGCTTCAGAGGCTTGTCGACTGCGGGGTCGACGGCATAGTAACGGACGATCCGGCGCGCATCAGAAGCGCTCTCCATGAGACAAGCCGCGGAGGCGGATTTACGGGAATACTGAGGTACTGTTGTTCTTTGATGTTCCATGATGGTATAATTCCCGTATGAGTGCTCATCAGGATTTAACGGCTGCGGCCCCTTCTCTGAAGAAACGTGATGATTTCTGGGATATTATCCGCGGACTGCTTATTTACGGCGTTTTTATCGGCCATGATATCGGAGGATGGGATTTTGTTGCCTGGGATTACATGTTTCCGCCGGACAGCTTCTTCTTCAACAAATGGATCATCGTCCGCAGTGTGATCAATGTCACCGTGCCTGTGTTTATTTTCGTGTCGGGATGCATGGTCACGAAGAAGTATTTTAGCAGGCTCAGGTCGTACTATGTCAGCAGGACAATAAGGCTTATGGTTCCTTTTGCCATCTGGACATTGATCTATTCGGCACTCGAGGTATTTGTCTACCACAATAAGATAACGGTGATGAGCGTGCTGCTGGGAGTGAACGGCATACAGCTGTACTATCTGCCGGTAATGATGCAGCTCGTCTTACTGTCGCCTCTCTTCTTCAAGCTCAGGAATAAGGAGCTGGCGCTCATCATAACGCTTGTTATCAATCTCGTAAACAACATTCTCCACGTGATCTATAAATTCAGTCAGGGTGTAAGATTTCCAAACGAGATGCTCTATGCGACAGGCTTTATTTTCTTCTATGCGCTCGGGTTGTATTACCGCAATACAGACGGGCGGCTGCTGAAGAAGATCACATTCGCACGGAGTATATATCTTGCGGTGATAGGACTTGAGATCTACATGATCACTTCATACATTTCGCTCATGATCACGATGAATCCGATAATCGCCGTCAGCTTCGTAACTGTCGGATCGCTTATTTACTCTTCGTTCGCAATCTTTTTTGTGATCAGGCTGAGGGAGAGATTGAGAGATTATGATTTCGGAAAGAATGTCATTTGCCGCGGACTGCGGTGGATAGGGAGACATTCGATGGATTTCTTCCTTGTGCACTGGGTTTTTGAGAATTATATTAAGATGTGGTTCATCTGTAATGTTGACCGCAATCTGAATATCCTGTCAAATGCGATAACGATAACTGCAACGACTATATTGTGCTGTATCTACGCGCTGTGCGCCGATAAGGTAAGGCACTTCTGCAAGGTACGTTGGGGCAGTAAGATAAAGATAAAGACCTGACGCGGATATCTCTCTGTCAGGTCTTTGTTATGTCCGTCTGAATTATCAGGATTATTATTCCAGAGGTGTTGTGAGATGTGTGAAGATGCCGAGCTTCTGCTGCATATCACCGATGATCTCAACTGACTTGTCCAATGCTTCGCGTTCCTCGTCAGACAGAGGAATGTCGATCGTTCTCTCGATTCCGTCAGAACCTACGATACAAGGCATCGAGAAACATACATTTGCCCACTTGCCAAACTGGGGACCCATAAGATGTGCGACGGGTACGACGCCCTGCTGGTCGTTCATGATACGCTCTGTGATATTGGATACTGCCATTGCCACACCGTAGAATGTAGCACCCTTGCCCTTGATTATATCTGCTCCGCTCGTCTTAGTCAGCTCAGCAATGTGAGTGCGGTCGAGAGTGATGCCGGACTGCTTCTCATAAACAGAAAGGGGGATACCTGCGATGTTTACGGCTGACCAGATAGGCACCTGGCTGTCACCGTGCTCGCCGAGGATATATCCGCTGATATCTTCAACGTCAACATGAAGTGCTTCACTTATGAAATAACGGAATCTTGCAGAGTCAAGAGATGTTCCAGAACCGATAACCTGGCCTCTTCTCAGACCTGTCTCCTCAAGAACAGCTGCTGTAACAACGTCAGCAGGATTGGTTACAACGAGGATCAGGGGATTGTCGTTATACTGCATGATCTTGCGTGCGATGTCACGTGCAATGGCAACATTTGTCTGACCGAGCTCGAGTCTTGTCTGACCCGGCTTCCTGCCGAGACCTGCAGTGATGATGATGAGCTGGGCGTCCTTGCACTCGTCGTAATCACCTGTCCTTACCCATACCTGACGGTAGAAACCCGTACCGTGCGCGATATCAAGAGCTGCGGCACCTGCTCTCTGCTGATTAACATCGATCAAAACTATATCATTTGCCTGCATACGGACCATGAGTGTATAAGCAATTGCTTCTCCAACGTTACCTGCACCGATAACAACAACCTTGCTCTTCTGGTGAAAACCAACAGGTTTACGAAGACCTTCAATCATAACTTGCCTCCAAAAGTACTTAAAAAATAGCGTAAACATATCGTAGCAAAAAGGATTTATGCAAACAAGAAAAATTATTAACGCTTTTTGACTAAAATTTCGTATTGATATTCGAAAGATTTGGTGATAATTATTTGTAATGCGCAAAAATATCGACATGCTCAACGGTTCATTGTGGGATAAGATACTTTTATTTGTGATCCCGCTTGCTGCAACTACCATGTTGCAGCAGCTTTTCAATGCCGCGGATGTAGCTGTTGTCGGCCAGTGTGTAGGCAAGGATGCAATGGCGGCTGTCGGAAGTAACAGTGCCATAACGGGCCTGGTAGTCAACCTTTTCTCGGGGATCGCCCTCGGCGCCAACGTAATAATAGCGCGCTTCATCGGCCAGGGTGAATCCAAAGACATAAGCAGGACGGTGCATACCTCCGTCGTGTTCTCGGTCATAAGCGGAGTCTTGATGGCTCTTGCCGGCGAGACAATATCACGCCCGCTATTATCGCTTTTGGGAGTGCCGGATACTGTTTTTGACATGGCCCTTACTTATCTCCGGATATTCCTGGCCGGTCTGCCTTTCGTTCTTCTGTATAATTTTGAATCTGCGATATACAGAAGCAGGGGAGATACAAAGACGCCTCTTATATGCCTCGTGCTGTCGGGAATAGTGAACGTGGGCCTTAATCTGTTGTTTGTTATTGTTTTCAATATGGCTGTAGCCGGAGTTGCACTGGCAACTGTGATCTCGAACGCTCTCAGCAGTATCATACTGTTCATAATGCTGATGAAGCGCGATGATGACTTCAGGATCAGCATTTCCGCCCTCTCGATCGATCTGAGGCTGCTCCTTAAGATCCTTAAGATAGGACTTCCCGCGGGTATTCAGGGCAGTATGTTCTCGATAGCAAATATTATTATCCAGTCAGCCGTCAACAGTCTCGGACCGGTTGTGATGGCCGCGTCTTCGGCTGCCTTTAATATTGAGATCATGGCATATTACTGGGTCAATGCTTTCGGGCAGGCAACGACCACCTTTATCGGACAGAATTACGGAGCAGGCAATATCCCGAGATGCCGGAAGATATTCAGATTATCGCTCCTGATGACCTGCGGAACGACTATGTTAATGTCATCGATCATCATGTTCACGGGCCCATGGCTGTTGTCATTCTTCAACGGCGAGCCGGAAGTGATCGAGCTCGGAATGATAAGAGTTACGGCAATAGTGGGATTTGAGGTGATCAACGCGCTTGTTGACTCCTCGTCAGGTGCAATGCGCGGATACGGGAGGTCTCTTGCTCCGGCAATCCTGTCGCTTATCGGAATCTGCGGTCTGAGAATAGTGTGGGTATATACTGTTTTTGCTGCCGATCCGTCATTTACAAGCCTGATGGCGGTCTATCCCGTCAGCTGGATCGTTACGTCAACAATGATATTTATTGCTTATTTTATTCTTATCAGGCAGGTGTCTTCTGCGAAGAGCACTTATCATCACGCGCTGTAACAGAACGGTGATTCTGTGCATGATGTGTAGTCATCTGGCCGGTAATCTGTGTGAGTAACCGTCGACTGTGTATTGTCGTGCCCCGCAGCACCATATGTCAGACCATATTATTCCCCCGTTCTGTTGGTTCTTCACGGAATCTGCGGGAATTGGTGTCTGATGTCTGACTTGAGTTCTGACTTGAGTTCTGACGTGGCTACACGGAGGGTGACTTGGACGACTTGAGTGACCATTTATCAGCAGGCCTGCCGAGGAATTGTTTCCGCGAAAATTTAAGATCTTTCCGCAGAAATTGCGGAAAGATTCCTGATTCTTGCGGAATCCGCGAGATTTTAAGATTTTTCCGCATTTTCCGCGGAAGACTTACCGTTTTCTGCGGAAACGATATTGCCGGGGCGGTCTGACCGCCCGGATCCTGAATCAAGCAATGGCTTCCTTCTATCCGACAGGCGTCCCTCTCTTCCTGCGGACACCTCTTCCCTCAAAGACCACCCCCCCCCCGGAACACACTCACCCCATTTTCTTAATATAATTTAAATTAATAGTTGACATACAAAACTTTCCGAGTAAAATATACAGTGCACTTTAATGCCGTACTATGCCCTGAAGGCGGGAAAGGTCCGATGATAATGGACGACAGCTTACTTAAGCAACATATATTTTCGGGGTGCATGGTCTGTGTTTAGTGTGATACTTTGATACAAAGGCAGGACATTAATGGCTACAAAGCAAGGTATGTGCAAGAACTGCGGTTCTCTGATCATTTTTGATGACAGGAATGAGAATTGCGAATGCATCTTTTGCCATTGCATTTTTCCGGGTGCAGAGGCGGTTAAGATACTTGAGAATCCGGATGATTACACTTTCGCGAATGAGGAGATAGCTGAGACCTCGGAATCCACACATTTTTACGCTACCAAGGTGAACCCTGACATGATCGAGTCCGCCGTGGCACGTGACAGGGCCATGAAGGCTAAGGAGGATTCGGGATCCATCAAGCCGTCTGATTTTGAGATCTCGCCTAATGATGTCAAGGCTCCGGCGAAGCTTAAGGCTATACTTATCGGTGCAACGGCATTGCTGGTTATCCTGATCATTGCGGTCGCTTACCCGTTCTATAATTCGAGGAAGAAGCTTAAGAAGGAGATATCTGAGGGCATCTCCGTACTCAATGAGATCGTCAATATCGACACATCTGCTGACGAGGCAGGCAATGCAAAGGGGTATACGATCTACGGGCAGTCATGCCAGTTCATAAAGCTCGCAGTTCCTTCGCAGATTACAGAAGATAAGTGCAAGCAGCTGTTTGAGAAGTATACTGACCTTCGCGCAGAGAAGGCGGATATCACATCTGATAAGATGAAGGGCGTCACAATGGAGATTTTTGTCAGCAACGGAATCTATGAGGTGACAGGAGAAGGTGGAGTTATCAGTGTTGCTTTCACCGAGGATGCACCTGTTGCGGCACCTGCAACGTCGGATGCGGCATCAGAGGCAACAACGGAAGCAACATCAGAGTCGAAGTGACAGGGAGATTATATGTCAACAGATCTTAATTTAGCTATTGAACAGATGAAGCAGAAGGCGGAGAGGAATAACAAGGTCCTCTCATCAAGCGATTTGGATGCGATCTCCAATGATTACGACATCATGCCTGATGACATGGACAGGATCACGAACGAGCTGGAGAAGTCCGGATATAAGATCGAAGATCTCTTTCCGGATGCTCTTGTCCTCGACGGAAGGGAAGACGAGATCCCGGTTGATGACTCCGTCAGAATGTATCTCAAGGAGATAGGTAAGATCGAGCTTCTCAAGGCTGACGAGGAGAAGGAGCTTGCCTCCAGGATGGCAGAAGGCGATGAGGAAGCCAAGAACAAGCTCATCGAATCCAATTTGAGACTTGTGGTATCCATCGCGAAGAAATACATGAACAGAGGCTTGTCTCTGCTCGACCTCATTCAGGAGGGCAATATCGGTCTTATCAAGGCTGTCGACAAGTTCGATTATCAGAAGGGCTTCAAGTTCTCCACATATGCCACATGGTGGATCAGACAGGCTATTACAAGAGCCATTGCCGACCAGGCAAGGACGATCAGGATCCCCGTTCATATGGTCGAGACGATCAACAAGCTTACAAGAATACAGCGTCAGCTGGTTCAGGATCTCGGAAGAGAGCCTACCATAGAGGAACTTGCAGAGAAGATGGGCGGCGAAGCTGCCGGAATGACTCCTGCTAAGATAAGAGAGATACAGAAGATATCACAGGACCCTATCTCTATCGACAAGCCTGTCGGTGAAGAGGAGGACAGCCATCTGGTTGACTTCATCTCCAATGATGAACTCGCAGCTCCTGAAGAGGAAGTTGCTAGGACACTCCTCAAGGAAGACCTCATGAAGGCTCTTGGAACTCTTACAGACCGTGAGCGCAAGGTTATCGAACACAGATTCGGTCTTAAGGACGGCGTTCCCATGACTCTCGAGCAGGTTGGACAGAAGCTCGGCGTTACGAGAGAGAGAATCCGTCAGATCGAGGCAAAGGCCATCAGGAAGCTCTCAAGAGCATCAAGCTCGAAGAGACTTGAGGGATATACAGATTAACACTGTGTGACAGGCTATGGCACGCGGCAGGAAGTATACATATCACAAAGGATTTTTGGCAGATAACGCTTTGGATTTCTCAAAGCGTTCATCTTTTATTAAGGAGATTTTGCTTGAGCGCGTCAATCCTTCCAGGATAATCCTTCCCTGCAAGCAGCATTACGGTGTCAGTGCCATCCCCGTTGTCAATGTCGGCGACGAAGTGAAGGTGGGACAGTGCGTAGCCATGCCGCCTAAGGGCAAGTTCTCACTGGCGGTGCACAGCGGGATATCCGGAAGGGTTACTTCAATCAGCAACATCAGGATGCCTAACGGAATAGAGTGCCCGGCCATAACCATCGTTAATGACATGAAGATGCAGCGCGTTAATTCCATGCGCCATCGCGAAAGCATGAAGCTCGATTCCAAGGATGTCATGGGCATAATAAGCAATGCGGGCATTTGCGGACTCGGCGGAGAAGGCATCCCTACTGCGGCCAAGATCGACCGTGCAAGGAGCTGCGGCGTAAGAGAACTCCTGGTCAACGGACTGCAGAGTGAGCCTTATGCGACATCTGACCTGATGGTAATGTCAGAATACCCGGGATATGTTGTCAACGGGGCAGGTGCCTGTGCCAGAGCGTGCGGCGCAGACAAGGTCGTGTTCCTTCTGTCTGAGCGCCGTAAGGTGTTAATTGATGTGATCAGCAATGCCATTGAGAATGCCCGGGAAGATTTTACCGATCTTGAATTCGAGATCAGACTGTTCAGGGAGAGATTCCCCCAGGGCTATTACAGGCTTGTGGCCAAGGCCCTCTATGATGTTGTCCTAGGACCTGACGAGACACTTGAGAAGAGATGCGGAGCCGTGCTTTTCAACTGTTCCACGATGTGTGCATGCTGGGAGGCTTTGTCCGAGAATATCCCGCTGATGAGCAGAGTCGTCAGTGTAACGGGGGACCTTACAGACGGGCATAACATAATCGTCCCCATAGGTACTCCGGTATCCGAGGTGCTGCCTGACGGCGGAAGGGGCGGCGATACGGCCGGTCCTTTGGTATGGGGCAATGCGCTTACGGGCATTGCAATAACTGACCCGGAGAATACTCCTATCATCAAGCTTACAAATGCCATAACCGTGATACGCAAGCAGGAGACGCCGAGGACACCGTGCATTCACTGCGGCCTCTGTGCGCAGAACTGTCCGATGGGACTGTCACCTCATATCGTATATGAGATGCTCAAGCAGGGAATGCCGAAGAAGGCTGAAGAGGAAGGCGCCAGAACATGTATATCCTGCGGGATCTGTTCATATATCTGCCCTGCCGGGATCAGGCTTACACAGCGCATTGCCAAATTTGCTGCCGAGGGCAAGATAATCGGTGAGAATTCACTTCTGCATAATACGAGATTCACGTACGACATAGAGGGGATAGGAGATCTGTCTCTTCTCGAGGATTATGTATCGGATATCCCGGAGGGGGAGAATCAGGATGACCCCGATGCTATCGTATTGCCTTTCGACGGGGGGAAGATAGTATGAGCAATATCAGATATCTCTCGCCGTTTATACATACTGAGAAGACAGCACCATATATCTATCTGACTCATATCGCCGCGCTCATGCCTTGTGTTGCGGCAGGCTTCGTATTCTACGGGATATCAGCGATAACACTGATCTTCGGGTGTGCGGTTGCTTTTATGCTGCTGGATAATGCTTTCGGAAGGATGGTAAGAAGGGACGGAATCAGCCGTAATTACACTGATTTCAGTTCGATAGAGGCAGGTGTTATATATGCGCTGCTGCTGCCGCCGGGAACATCGCTTGTTGTTGCTTTGACGGGAGTATTGTTCGGGTCTTTTGTGGTGAAGCAGTTTTTCGGAGGGGCAGGCAATAATATCCTCAACCCGGCGTGTGTAGCGAGATTGTGCGTTGAGCTTCTGTTCCCTTCACAGATGTCCAGCTTCAAGGAGCCGCTGACGTCGTGGTTCGACGTAATGTCGCTTATCGGCAGGACGGACGGAGTTATCAGTGGAGACGATCCCCAGAGTCTTCATATCGTGGAGATAATCACCGGTAATTATGCCGGTTATATCGGCACCGGATGCGCCCTGCTCATTCTGTGTGCGTGGATATATCTCCTTGTCAAAGGCACAGTAAGAGTGTATGCACCGGCTTCATATCTTGTTATGCTGGCGCTACTGTATCCGTTTATGAGAGAGGGGCTGGAGCTTAATTCCGAAGGGTTCAAATCTCTCGGTATCTTCCTTATGTCTTCCGGGGCTTTGTTCATCGCCGTCTATATGCTGGGCGATTTCACGACGATGCCGTCGAGGATCTTGGGAGGTGTGTTCGCGGGTGTGATCTGCGCGGTAATGACTGCCGTGCTATACGGAAGGGTATCTGATATGTGCGCAGTACTGGCGCCTGTAATGGCAACTAATTTTATGTCTTTTGAGATAGACTTCTTCACAAAGACGATTGCCAGGAGAGGCAAGTTCAATCAAAGGGAGGTGAAGATAACCAAATGAACGGTTCAAGCCTCCGCAGAGTGATCACTGAGATCGTGGTGATATTCATAATAAGTATTTTTGCCGTGACGGGCGGTATCTATTTGTCCTCCTTCCACAAGGCCGAGAGGGAGCAGGTACTGTATATCAGCAAGTTCTCGGATGTCAGCGGATGTGACAGATATGAGAAGCTGACTACACCTATACTCGACAACTATAAGGATATCGAGGAAGTATATATAGGATATGACCGGGACAATGTTCCCAAGTGCTATATAGTCGACGTCAAATGTGCGAATGAATACGGACAGCAGATGCATGTTCTTGTCGGGATCGATTATGAATCGGCAACATTGTCAGGTATCAAACGCATCAGTGATGAGGATATACCGGTTCCTATATCTGACGGGCAGTTCACAGCTCTCAAAGAGTCTCTGGCCGATAAGCGTATCCCGGTGGCATTCACCGGCAATACATCAGAGGATGATTCCCCGGCACCACGCAATGAGGTTGTCATCAACGGGCTTCATGACGGTGTGTATTATGCCCAGTCAGTCTCCAAGGATTCGTCAGGATATATTGATTATGTCGAGATAGAGGTTGAAGGCGGGAGAATAACCAAAGTCCGCTGGGATGCCGTGAACATGGATCCCACAACTGAGATAAGGAGCAAGGCTTCACTGTCAGGCGCATACAGCGTATCAGGTCTTGACTGGGCAACCCAGTCTTATAATATCTGCCATGCATTGATCGAAGTTCAGGATCCCAAGCTCCTCAACATGAAGTCTGACGGAACCACAGCAGTGGTCGACGGCGTGACGTGCGATATAAGACAGTTTATCAAGCTGTCGGAAGAATGCATCGGATATGCTCATTCCGGGTACCGCAAAACAGATTATTATGCGGATTTTGATGTGGTGCTCGGCAAGCTTATGAGAGGCTCGGCAGAGTCTTTGCATCTGATGAACGACGATGGATTCATTGTGGTTTCCTTCGATAAGAATATTGCTCCTTTCGAGGTGAAGAACAGCGACGGAGTTGTTGTGGAACTCAAGTCAATACATGATCTGGCGGCGCATTACAAGTCCTCCGGCGATGATAAAGAACAGCAGGGAAGCGGAGATAAGGACAAGCCTGAAGACCGGGTGCCTGATAAGAATACTGAGCCTGACAGCGGTGACAGCGGCGGCTTTGTTGACGGCGGAGAGGACGGCGTGATCGATCCGGACAGCCAGTCTGACAATTCGCTTATAGACAGCGTTGACGACCTTCCGATGAGCGAGATCGCCAGCTATGTCGATCCCGTGCCGGGTGCAGGTCCGGGCTCGCAGCTCGTATTGACATGCATAAATACATGCTACAAGTTTATGAAGGATTATCTTAACTGGCTGGTATAAAGATGATAGAAGAACAGAAAGTAAAGGATCTGCCATTTGATGCAGAAGGCGGCGCGGGGCTGTACGGACACAAGCCCCACGTAATGCATGTTAGCCCTCCCAGGTATATGACTACCCGGGCATCTTTGTTCCTTGCTTTCGCTGTTATCGGCCTGGGAATGGCACTGATGACGGATCTTAACATTTTTATCCCTGTCGGATGTGCCGTTGCCCTGACACTTATTTGGAGCCTGACATTCAGATTCGTTAAGACTCCTGTTATCGCACCGGTCGTTGCTGTTGTCATGACACTTCCGGCATGCGCAGCGGGGTATTATCTGGATTCCTTGTATCTGGCGCCGAGCCTGTCGGTGTTCTCTCTCGGCCTCATGTCGCTCTCAGTGACCGGAACTGACGATGACAGCGGCAGCAGACCTCATGCGTTCAAAGAGGTAACAGTTCCCCTGTTCTTCGCAGTCTGCGCTTCTCTGGCCGGTTACTATGTAAGCCTCCTGTTCGAGTCGCGATTTCTCTTTATCGGGATAATCATATCCGTATCGTTCCTGATACTTACTTCGATCATTATCTCAAAGTCATCAGGCAGCCGCTTTTTCTTCACATCCAAGCGCCTCACCGAATTCTGGGATATTCCCGTTGCCGAATTCAGCCAGACCAGGATATTCATCATGGCGAAAGCAAAGTTCATCATGACTACCTCATTCCTCTTTGCTTCTCTCTATGCACTTGATTACTTTGCCGCCGCAGACTTCCGAAATCATCTGATGCTCCCGGCTTCAATGCTCATCGCATTGCCTTTTGTATATATAATCCCGCGCACGGGCAAGGATCACACGTCAAGCTTCGGAACAAAGCATTTCGTTTATGAAGCATTCATTGCCGCAGCTCTCATCAGCATGTTCTACATCAGATACGGTGAGGATCTCACCATATCCAAGGTTGTGTATGCTTTCCTTCTTCTGAACGGGACGGACATAATAGGCAGCGCACTGCTCGCCGTTATCAGGCGCCGTCAGATCTTCGTATCGAGAAGTAAATACATCGACGGAACACCCTTCATGATGACCATGTTCGCACTGCTCATCATGCTGGTGGAGTGCTGTCTGTATAATGCAGTATAAGGATGGAAATCTATCTATGGCCAGGAAGACAGCATCATTAATTCTCGCAGTTGTATTGGCATTATCTGTTATCTCGTGTGGAAGAAACGGGGAGGCTGTCGCACCCGCGCCATCTGAAATAGAACGTGATGGTGCCGTAGTAAGCTATCTTGGTCCGCGCGGAACCTACACGCAGGAAGCCTGTGAGAGGTTCTTCGGAGAGGAAACTGAACTCGTTCCTTTTGAGACAGTTCCGGATGCAGTTACAGCTCTTGTCGAAGGTGACAGCAATTATGCAGTGATTCCCGTCGAGAACACGATCGGAGGAGCTGTCACAGATTATGTTGATACATTGATCTCTAACAGTAGCGTCTCTGTAGTGGGAGAAGTTGAGCTTCCAATAAATCAGAATCTTCTCGTTCTTCCCGGAACGGTCCTGTCCGATATCAGGAAGGTTTATTCTCACAAGCAGGGGATCGCCCAGGGCAAAGAGTGGCTCTCTGTTAATCTCCCTGAAGCGGAGGTTATAGAAGTATCCAGCACTGCTGAGGGCGCCCGCAGGGTAAGCGAAGAGCAGGACAGGAGCTGTGCCGCCATAGCCTCCGCCGGATGTGCTGATGTTTACGGCCTCGAGATCCTGGTGCCTGCCATACAGAACAACGACAAAAATGTCACGCGCTTCTACGTACTGAAGAGCGGTGAAGCAGGTATCTACGGCTCTGCAAGGACTGCATTTATTGCCGAGGGGACGGCAGATGATATGGCGGCGCTTGCCGCAAAACTCAAGAAGCAGGGCATAACCGTGATCGCGATCCATGACAGGCCTCTTAAGACGCAGCTCGGTCAGTATAGCTTTCTTGTCGAATGTTCCTATATTGCAGGTGATACATTCGCACGTGTAACAGGTAACAGTTCCATGAGTATCAGGAATCTTGGCAGTTTTGACGTCAAATGATACTTGATGCCGGGGGTCTGACGCTACCGGGATAACAATCAGCTGGCGGCTGCAGGAAAAGGTAAGTCGGGAAAAGGGGATCAGCGTAAAATAACCCGTAAAAGGAACACCCGGGGTGCCCCCTTTGGGTGTTCTTTTGGCCGAATCAGCATAAAATAACCCGCAAAAGGAACACCCGGGGTGCCCCTTTTGGGTGTCATTCCGGCAGGATCAGCATAAAATAACCCGTAAAAGGAACACCCGGGGTGCCCCTTTTGGGTGTCATTCCGGCCGGATCATCGTAAAATAACCCGTAAAAGGAACACCCGGGGTGCCCCTTTAGGGGTGTTCCCCTATCAGCGGCGAAGAGCGGTCAGAAGAGATCCCGGTAATCCCGAAGAGCCTGTCCTTCCTTATTATTTTGTTTTGATCCCTCTGCCA
>Ga0310691_10000315_pt1 | contig 97503 bp, 68 predicted proteins | sample 176DNAGHGlowgp2_FD_203887 | JGI IMG/M metagenome (GOLD analysis project Ga0310691, IMG submission 203887) | Sheep rumen microbial communities from Palmerston North, Manawatu-Wanganui, New Zealand - 1766 DNA GHGlow gp2 (v2) (version 2) | ecosystem: Host-associated > Mammals > Digestive system >...
GTACCAGGACTTTGATATTATGGGATATTTGCTGTCCCAGGCCGCAGCAAAAGCCTCAAGAGCTTCCAGAGCGGCTTCCTCATCTACAGCGGTATAGACCTTTTTCAGGTCAGCCATAAGTGCCTTGATGTCCTTGTAAGAGACGTATTTGCTGGAATTTCTGAGCTGATGGATTATGCAGTTCTGGATATCAGTTTTCGGAAATACAGCTTCTATAGCCTAAGAGAAGCCTGTCAGATTATCTGTGCAGGCGATAAGGATACGCGACTCGGATACGGCACTTCTGTAAGCGCAGACACATGGCATTATCTGTAGCAATGAAAAGCATCCGCAGGGAGCACCTTTTCCTGTGGATGCTTCTTTGTATGCCCGCACTTTACACAGCCTGCAAGTTATGGTATAATAGTATACGATACAGATAAAACGGAGGAATATAATGAGCATACTTAATGTTGAACACGTAACACACGGCTTCGGAGCCAGACAGATACTGAATGACGCTTCGTTCCGTCTTCTGAAGGGCGAACACGTAGGCCTTGTCGGTGCAAACGGCGAAGGCAAGTCCACCTTTCTCAATATCATTACCGGAAAGATACAGCCCGACGAGGGCAAGATAGAGTGGTGCAGGCACATAACCACCGGCTACCTCGATCAGTACAGCACCCTTGAAAAGGGAAAGACCATAAGAGACATACTCCGCAGCGCCTTCGGCCACCTTTCGGAGCTTGAAGCGGAGATGCTCGGCCTCTATGACAAAATGTCCGACTGCTCAGAGGAGGAGATGAATGCTCTCATGGAGGACGTGGGCGAGATCCAGAGCATCCTCGATTACAGCGGTTACTATACGATAGATGCGAGGATATCCGAATACGCAAACGGTCTCGGTCTCAACGAGATAGGCCTTGACAGGGACGTATCCGAGCTTTCCGGCGGACAGCGCGCCAAGGTGCTTCTTGCAAAGGTTCTCCTCGAGAACCCCATGATACTCATTCTCGACGAGCCCACCAACTTCCTTGACGAGAACCATATCAGGTGGCTGACCGATTTCCTCCAGAACTACGAAAACGCCTTTATCCTCGTCTCTCATGACGAGCCTTTCATGAAGAGCGTCATAAATGTGGTCTACCATGTGGAGAATGCAGTTATGACACGGTATACAGGCGACTACGACAACTTTGTCAGGATGTACGAGCTGAAAAAGCGTCAGCTTGAGCAGGCATATGAGAAGCAGCAGAAGGAGATAGCCGACCTTGAGGACTTCATCGCACGCAACAAAGCAAGGGTAGCGACCACCAATATGGCAAAGTCCCGTCAGAAGAAGCTGGACAAGATGGACAAGATAACCCTCATGCGCGAGAAGCCGAAGCCCACCTTCTCCTTCCGCAAGGCACGCACACCCGGCAGGGTAGTGATAGACTGCAAGAACATCGTCCTCGGCTATGACGAGCCGCTCACGAAGCCGGTGTCTGTCAAGGTGGAGAACGGCCAGAAGATAGCCATCCGCGGCGTGAACGGCATAGGAAAATCCACTCTTCTCAAAACACTGCTGAAAATAATACCTCCGCTCTCGGGATATGTGGAGCATGACCAGTTCGTGGAGTACGGCTATTTCGAGCAGGAGGAGGGAGCCACCTCAAAGACTGCCCTTGACGTGATATGGGAGGAATACCCCTCCATGACCAATGCTGAGGTAAGAGCAGCCCTTGCACAGTGCGGCCTTACCACCGAGCATATAACTTCGCAGATGAAGGTGCTCTCCGGCGGTGAGAACGCCAAGGTGCGCCTTTGCAGGATAATGCTCCGGGAGATAAATCTTCTCGTCCTCGATGAGCCTACCAACCACCTTGATGCCGACGCCAAGGACGCTCTTAAAAAGGCTATAAAGGAATTCAAGGGCACTGTCCTGCTTGTCAGCCATGAGCCGGAGTTCTACATGGATATTGCCGACAATATATGGAATATAGAGGAATGGTCGACCAAGATCATCTGACCGCATACCAGCGTTTTAAAGAAGGAGGGATGATACGTGCTGCATACCATGAAGCTGAATGACGAGCCCTTCGGGATGATAGTGAACGGCAGGAAGACTGTTGAGCTCAGGCTCAATGATGAGAAGCGCCGTAAAGTAAGACCGGGGGACTTCATTGAATTCACTCACATATCCATACCGGAGCAGAAGGTGACTGTGCGGGTGACGGAGCTGTATCATTATGACAGTTTCCCAGAGCTGCTCAGCGCTCTGCCGAAGGAGAGCTGCGGATTTGCCCCGGAGGATACAGTTCCGCCGGATTATATGGATGCCTTCTATCCGCCGGAGGAGCAGAAAAGGTACGGAGCACTCGGCATTGGCTTCCGACTGACAGGCCTCCAGAAGTTCATCGACGCACAGGAGCACGGCTACGAAGCCGGAGAGGTATATCCCACAGCCTTCGCAGAGATAAGGGCTGGGAAGAAGGACACGCACTGGATGTGGTATGTCTTCCCTCAGATACACGGTCTCGGATATGACGCTACGACTGAGTATTTCGCTCTTTCCGGCATTGATGAAGCGAGAGACTATCTTGACCACCCTGTTCTCGGCGTAAGGCTGAGGGATATCACTGCTGAGCTGATGAAGCTCGGCACGGACGATCCCATGGTGGTTTTCGGTTACCCCGATGCCTACAAGCTCCGCTCCTGTATGACGCTCTTCGTCCATGCAGCCCCCGAAGAGGAGCTTTTCCGCAGCGTTCTCGAAAAGTACTGCATGGGTACGGAGGACGACGATACTCTCACCATACTCGGCATTGATCAGTAAAAAACAAGGACATCCGGCAGGAGCTGCGCGGATGTCCTTTCTGCATATTCAGTCAGAGAATTTGTAGGTGCGGATGAATCTGTCCGTATCCTCGCAGATCTCCCTGTATCTGAGAAGTATCTCCGCACAGGCTCTGCTGTCGCTTGCGGCGTTGTGGTGATCGAGGGATATGCCGTAGTGATCGCAAAGCACGTTCAGCTTATGCTCCATACCGGGGAGGAGCTTTCTTCCCATCTGCACAGTGCAGAGGTATTTTGCAGTTTTCTTCCATGTGATGCCGTAATCCCTGAGACAGTGTCTCAGCACGCCGAGATCGAATACTGCGTTGTGAGCGACAAGGATACCGCTGCTCATCACCGGCTCTATCCTTTCCCACAGCTCGGGAAATGTGGGCGCACCCTTGACGGACTCTGCGCTTATGCCGGTCAGTCTGGTGTTGAACCAGTCAAAGCGGGCCTCCGGATCCACGAGGGTATAAAGCTCATCGGCGATCCTGCCGCCGCGGATAATGGTGATGCCGACAGCGCTCATCCTGTTATTGAACCTGTTCGGAGTCTCAACATCAAATACAATACAGTCAGTCATTTCATGATCCTTTCAGAACCGTTTCCGGATGTGTTTATATGCTCTTATTATACAGCCGGAGCCTATAAATGTCAACTTCCGGGAGCTGCAAGGAAAAAATCTGCAAAATATCATAATTATGTAGACAGAGCAGATAAAATATGTTATAATATATGTATAAGGAAAAGTATACCATGCCGCAGAAGTACGGCAGGACATCAAAACAGACAGGAGGACGCTATGAAAGCACGTAAAACAGCATCGATCGCAGCTGCGGCTGCTGTCATATCTTTATGTATGATACCTCAGAGCGCCTCAGCAGCAGGAAGCGTATACAGCACTGAGCTGAAAACAGAGAACGCCCTGAAAAGCACAGTTCTCGATAAATACCTTGTTATGGACAAAAGTGCAGGAGTTCCCGGTTCATCCTTCACATTCTCTGTAAGGCCGGGCACAGCTGTTCCGGCGGATACTGAGGAGGGCACTCCCGAAGTCCTCGCAGGCATAGGCAGTATCGCCTCCCTCGATTCGGTTATCACATTCTCGCCGGATGATACGACCATAAACGAGGCTGACAAGGGTACGGACACGCCGGTATTCACAACCGCCGATACCTCTGACGAAAAATACGCCAGGAGATCACTGACGCTTGATTTTTCCGCCGTGCCCTTCACTGAGCCAGGCATATACAGATATATCATAACCGAAACAGGAGATAATCAGGGCATTACCAACGGTTATGTCAGCAGTACGAAGACCGAAACAGTCCGTACACTTGACGTCTATGTCGAGGATACGGGAACACTGGCTTTATCCGGCACGAACAAGGGGAAGCCTGAACTGAAGATCGCAGGCTATGTGATGTACAACGGTCTCGTCACCGCTGCCCCTGAGGCATCGGAGGAGGCTGAGAACAAGAACAGCACCATGACCAATGTCTATACAACCGGTGATCTGACCTTCGGCAAGATTGTTACCGGAAATCAGGGCTCAAGGGACAAGTATTTCCGCTATGAGCTCACCATAAGCGGTATCGCAGCGGAGGGTACGGCGTTTGAAGCTGACCTTTCCCTTGCTGATACGGCTGTTCCTGCATCACCCAATGCCGCTACCGATCCGGCCTATGCAGGAAAGAACAATCCCGCTAAGCTTACCGCCGATACGTCAAAGACTATCGCATCAGACGGCTACAAGGCTGAGGCGGTAACTGCGGCCGGTATCACAACATATAAGATCACGGCTGAGTATTATCTCCAGCACGGACAGTACATTACCGTAAAGGGACTGCCGGAGGGCTGTACATACAGCCTGACGGAGACCTCGGAGGATTACCTCAAAACTGACGGTATAACAGACGTCCTCAGCACACTTGACTGGGACGGCACCTCCGGTAACGATGCTCTTGCCGATCCCCTGACCGGAACTATCGACGGCAGCGATGTATATACCGGCTTCACAAATGAGCGCTCCGGCTCAGTACCTACTGGCATATTCTCCACACTCGGTGCATCAGCAGCTCTTGCTGCCGTCGGTATCGCCGGAATAGCCGGAGGACTTTTCTGCATCAGAAAGAAAAAGTCTGAGGAGGACTGAGAGCGTTGCTGAGGTTCTGGAAAGCGCTCAACGGGCTCTTCGGCTGGCTCGTTATAGCGGTGTCCGTGTTTATACTTCTCATCGGGGTATGGCAGGTATACGATAACTGCTACGTTCTCACCCATACCATAGATGACAGCGTACTGAGATACAAGCCTGACAGCACCGCTTCTTCCGGCGGGGAGGAGACACCCTTCTCCGACGGTATGGTGGGCTGGATAAGCATAGAGGGGACAGGTATAGATTATCCCGTCATGCAGGGAAAGGACAATACCGAATACCTCACAAAGGATCCCTTCGGCAGATACTCCGCCACAGGCAGCATTTTCCTCGATAGCCGCAGCTCGCCGGATTTCTCCGACAGCTTCTCCGTCATCTACGGTCACCACATGGACTTCGGCCGTATGTTCGGAGCACTGGATGATTTTGCGGACGAGACCTATCTCAGACAGCATACCTCCGGCAGCCTTATGACCGGAAGGGATGCAGAAAGGACTTACCCTCTCGAGGTATTTGCTTCGATGAGCGTGAGTGCCACGGAAAAGACAGTATTTGATCTGGCGCAGGATGATATACGTCAGTTCATCCATGATAATGCTCCCGTCCTCACTGAGGAGAAGGATCTTCCGATCCTTGCATTATCGACCTGTGCAGATGCCGGATCCGCCGCAAGGACAGTGGTATTCTGCTATATCCTGAAATGAACGGTCAGGTACAGTATTTACATGAAAATAACGAAGGAAGGAGGAAGAGAAAGGAGGAGAAACGGACTGAAAAAGCGTCTTATAAGTGCAGTTTTCGCTTTTGCCTTACTGCTCTCTGTAACTGCTTCACCGCTTGAAACAGCCGGTGAAGGTCTCACAATGCCCGGAACGGCGGCAGAAGATTTGACAAGTGCCGTACCGTCAGAGGAGCCTGAAACTGAGGCGGATCTTTCCAGCCAGTGCATAGAGCTCCTTCCTGACAGCGAAGAGACCGGAAAGAGCGTCACCCTGAACGGTATGATGCCGGAGGGAGCTTCTGCCACCGCTGTCGATGTGACATTTGATTATACTGATGTATCGTCCTTTACCGGCCTTGCAGAGCCGGATGCTTCCGTCCTTACCGCCTATGATATAACCATCAGCGACGGAGAAGGCGAGTATCAGCCTGACGAGAGCCATCCGATCCTCGTTGAGATAACAGATCCGCTCATCACCGCCAATGGCTCGACCGAGCTCTGGCACATCGCCGACAGTGGCGATCGGGAGCAGGTAAAGGACTTTACAGTCTCAGACGGCATGATCAGCTTCTATGCCGTGGGATTCAGTGTCTATGCCATAGTTGAGGCACCGGAGCCAGTGACGGTAGAATATGAGCTTGTGACAGATAAATCCGAGCTTACAGGAAGCCGGTCAGATGAAGGTTTCTATCTCTTCTACGGCGACGGCAACTACTTCACAAGTGCTGTCAACGGCAACAATGCACTTGTTGAGACAACGGATATATCCAATGCGTCGTTATGGTATTTTGAGACCGCAAACGGCGGCCACCGTATCTATACCCTGGTCAACGGCGAGAAGCGGTATATCCATACCACCAGCGGCAACAATATCAACCTGAGCACCACAGGTGATATATTCGACATATCTGAAAGCACGAATGAAAATGCCTACTATCTTAAAAAGCAGGGCGAAAACCGCTGACTCCAGCATTCCAGAGGAGGAAACGGTATCAGGTATTATACTGATAATCATAATGAGACAAACTCAAGCATCAGTATGTACTTTGCCGGAGGTTCAGAAGTGACCGATGATCCCTACAGGCTCGACGGCAAGACCTACGGACTTATGAGCTACATGGGCGGCCCGACAGGAAACGCCTTCACCGCTGATGTCACCGGCAGCGCTGTTACTCTGTACGACACAATTGTCCGCACCGGAACGAAGCATGACTCTGTGTATGTTACGGATAACGAGGATATAACCCTCTGGACCTTCCACAATGTTTCCGGCGACCAGTACAGGCTGTCAGCTAATGTCGGCGGAGAAACAAAGTATCTGAAGCTCACCTCTGAAGGCCTGTCTCTCGTCAGTGAGAGCGAAGCCTCGCTTATACAGGCAGTTACGAACGACTCCGGAAAGATAAGGCTCACAAGCGGCGGAGCTGCCCTCGCATTCGACGGCAGCACCGGTTTCACGGCTGATAACTCGTGCGCTCCCGGCGACAGCTCGCTTCTTTCCTTTGTAGTTCCATCCGAGCTCAGCGAGAACGGTCTTGTCACCTATAATGCCTCAAAGATAGCCATAACCGAGGCTCAGGACGGCGACAAGGTCATAGTGTTCACCAGAGTATGGAATGATACTGACAAGAGGTATGAGTTCTACGCTGTTGACCATGACGGAAGTCTTGTACGCTGCTACGAGAACGGCGATGATATCACATGGATCGGCAGTCAGCTCAATACGCTTGAATGGGATTTCATAGAGCACCTTGATGAAAACGGGAAGCCTTCATATTACTACGACCTTTACAATCCCTATTCGGAACAGTATCTTGTACCCCGTCTTGAGGACGGAAAGATATTCTCCTCAAATGACGACGGCATCAATCTTCCCGGAAGACGTGCGAACGAGTACTACTCGACCATCGTCTCATGGGATGAGGACTATTATGCCTTTGCCGGACTGAAGGCTGATACCGTCAGCGGAAAGGTCGTACCCTGTTACCGGTCTCAGGCCGATACCTTCTATTTTGCAAGGCTCAACCCTCTGAACGGTTCCCTCACAGAGGTCGATACGATAGATAATTCTCAGTACGGCATCACCATGAAGATGATAGACTTCAACGGTACTGTGAGACAATACACCGGCTGTTCTTCGACTGTGAAGCAGCATGATGTTATCGGATACAGTGTCTTTGACTCGAACAATCCGAGCCGGCAGAGGAGCGGTCTCCTCACTTCGGATATCGGTGATGACGGTTATCCCACAGCAGTTCTTACCGGAAAATCGTTAAGTGAGCTTTTCGGAAACGCAACTGACGTCAACCACCTCTTCATCAGCAGTACCTATGAGGACAGCGGATATTTCGAGTATGACAGCTGTCAGAACTTTGCATCGCTCCTGCCGAAGAACAACGGCGATTTCACGGTCTACAGAGAGCTCGGAACCATGGACACAACAGTCAAAAGCTCTTTCTGTCACGGACAGTTCATGCCCTACAACAATATAAACCCGAATAAGTATTCCAGGGTGAATCCGGAGAATCTGTATAATGATATACTTGAAGATCTTCCGGCTTCCGATCCTCGTATCTATGAAAAGCTCTACGATATCGGCACACCTGATCACTACTTTGGCATGGAGGTCTCAGCGACCTTCTTCAAGTCGCCGAACGGCTGTGACGCATGGGGACATGATATGATCTTCGAGTTCACCGGAGACGATGATTTCTGGTTCTATCTCGATGACGAGCTCATCATTGATCTCGGCGGTATCCATTCCGCTCTCGGCGGAAGCATCAACTATGCTACCGGACAGGTCATCGTCAACGGCGAAGAAACAACGCTCAGGGAGGTATTCAGAAGCAATTACGTCTCCCGCAATCCCGGAGCATCAGAAGCGGAGATCGAAGGATATCTCAGTGAGTATTTTGAGCCCGGCGAGGACGTATTCAATGACTACTCCACCCACACGATGAAGATATACTATATGGAGAGAGGCGGAGGCGCTTCAAATCTCCATATGCGCTTCAACCTCAGCTCAGTCAATCCCAACAGCGCAGTCCTCACAAAGAAGGTCTCAGGCGCTGAGGATCTTGACTACAATCTTGTTGAATATCCCTTCCGTATCTGGTACAGAGACGCAAACGGTGTCGAGCATCCTCTCACAGACGAACCGCAGGCGAAGAATGTACATTATCAGGATTCCGTACAGATACCATTACCAACAGACCGGAGGGCGGTCTTGCCATAAGGCTCTTTGACTGGGGCTCAGGCGCTCCGCCGCTTGCCGGAGGTACATTCACCCTCACCCTTGACGGTACTCCAGTCGGCGCACCTGTATATACCTCCGCGGAGGACGGTACTGTAACAGTGCTTTACAACTTTGAGCCAGGCAGGGAATACACTCTCACCCAGACTGCTGCACCTGCCGGATACATAGGACTCTCTTCACCTGTCACCTTCGTGGTCGATGATGAAGGCGTTGTGACTGTGACTGAGAACAACGGCGACGGCTGGGTAGACAGCTTCAAGGCTGATCTTTCAGGCAGATATCTTGTATATATCGACGTTCATAACCGTCCCTTCGAGCTGAAGGCAGTAAAGACCGACTCCTCCAGGCCGGAACGTAAGCTCGCTGGCGCTCACTTCGCTCTCTACAGGAGCGTAGGCGGTATCAGCGGACCTGTGAAGGACTATCATCCCCTTGCCGGATATGAGGATCTTGTGACCGGCAGCAACGGTGTGATACCGAAGATCAACGAGACACTTCCTCCGGGCAGGTACTATCTCGAGGAAACACAGGCTCCGGCTAAATTTGAAGGCCTTGAGCATGACATAATAATCAATATCTCTCAGCTTGGTGTTGTTACCATAGAGAACGAGGGACATGAGGAGCTGCTCACAACATCTGAGAACGGTACAGTTCTGAGCAGCACTCTCAGTGTGCCGAATACTCCCACGACCGCAGACCTCACCGTTATGAAGACAGTATGCGGCTCCCTCAGCAACAAGAACAAGGCGTTCACCTTTACTCTCGATGTTACCGGAGACCATTCCGACATTGCTTTTGAGTGGAGTCTCAACGGCACTGTACAGCCGAGGGAACGACAGTAAAGACCTTTACGCTTGAGGATGATATTGTTCTCCGCGTAGTCAATAACCTGGATTCCGTCATACCGACAGGCGTCAGGTCAGGACTTACCGCAGGCTTCGCACTTATACTCACAGCAGCCATCGGCATACTCGCTGAGCTTGCTATGAAGCGCAGAAAAAAGCGCAGCCAGAGCTGATATAAACAAGGCACTGCCGGATTATGGCTATGCTTACATAGAAGTTTATACGCATTATCGGGGGAGACCTTTCTGAGGAAAGGTTCCCCCGAACCACTTCTAAAGACTTCCAATGAAATTTGCCCCAATAGGTCCTTGACCTATTGGGGCAAATTTGTCGCTGAAAGTTTTCCTCAACAAAACGTGCAAAAACTGCTATATAAGCATCACCCGGATCGGCAGTGCCTTGCAATACAGTGTCTGTCAGCCGGCGGTGACAGAGGAGGGGATATGCTCCCCGAGGTACTTTGTTATGTAATCGCAGCGCTTAGCGTAGAAGTCAGAGAGCTCCTTTACAGAATCGCTGTAGAATGTACCGGCCATTTTGCCGCCGACCATTCTGCCCCAGAACCTGTTATAGGTATCGATCGTCATGCTTTGGTATTCCTCTGAAAGCCTTTCAATCTCTGCACTGACACGTTCTTCGGCAAAGTCGTTCTGAGCCATATCCATGAAGGTATCAGTGAACTGCTTGCAGAAAGCGGGACTTTTCATAGCGGCATTCATCAGGTCGGAGATAAAGCAGTCCTCCTCCAGCAGCATCTCAAAGGTGTCATTGTTCGGCCTTGCTTCACCGTAGCTGCCGGAGCTGTAATCCGCATCGAACATAATGAAGCGCCAGCGGCCGTCAGCAAATCGGTTGCCCTCGTCAACGGTCTGAGCCTTCCACATGGCGGAATTGCTCTTTCCCCAGTTTTCATTGTCTATGTAGATCTCGGCGCTTACGTATTCGATGAAGTCCTGCATATCCACAAGATTGCACAGCTTTTCGTACTCTGTCTCATCGGAGAAGTCTGCTGTCTTTATCCATTCACGCAGCTCCTGCCACTCCTCAAATGTCGCTTCATCGCCTTCATCGAGCTCTTCCTTCTTGATGATACATACGTCCTTGTCCGGGATGCCGCAATGAGCGCTCACGTAGGAATCGTCAGTCTTTTCCGTGATCTCGTAATGTCCCCAGTATTCGCCGTTTATAAAGACGATGCAGGGCTCCATGCCCTGTGTGAGAAAGCTGCGCTCAGAGACGAGAGACTGTGCGAGCTTGTCGCGGAATCGCGTATACATAGCGTCATTTCCGCCGTTGCGGAGCATGAAGGTGTCAAATTCCTCTATTGCCGAGCCTTCGTATTCACTTTCAACACTTCCGCCGAACAGATCGTATTCCATCTTTGGCAGACCGTAATCACTGCGGGCGTAGATATTGAAGCTCTTCTGCGGATAGGAGCGTGTAGCACCGCCGTGTATGCGGATGCCCACATCCTGAACGAGCTCAGCTTCGCCGTTCCGGAAGAACTGTACAGCGGCAGGTCTCTCCCATTCACGGCCTTTCTGTGTGTAGTTGCCGGGGATACGCCATTCGGGAGTATCCTCGTCATATTCGCTGCTGTTCTTCCATTCCTCAAATTTCCGGCCGCTGACATAGATGCCGTTTTCGCTGTCGAACAGTCCGTCTTCGGCAGTCATCAGGGAAATGATCCTTAGATCCTTGTAGTAATCTGCCTTATCACCAAAACCAATGAAGTAGGTAGCGGAGGCAACAGGCGTCTGATCTCCGTCCTCGCTGACTGCTATGGCTCTTACAACAGTGGCCTTATCCACCTTATCGGCCGGGATCCAGCTGTCGGAATACTCCGCAGGCTGGGAAATTTCAGCATAAGCGCTCAGTCTGTTGGGCTCAGATGATCTGTCAGTAATGTGTATCGGCTCTGTCAGGCAATCGCTCTCTGCCGTCGGTACGCTTCCGTCAAGGGTGTAATATACCTTCCAGCCCTCCGGAGCGCTGATCGTAAGGTCGATATCATTGTCGTAGAATCCGCTTTTTGCGGAGAAGAGCATACCATCAGCCTGATAGGGCTCGGTGTCAGCGGTCTCGGTTGCGGCTGTCGGCTCGGTAGCTTCCTGCTGCACCACGGAAGAAACAGGGGCAGGGGAGGGCTGTGAGCATGAAGTCATCATAACGGCGGAAAGGAGTGCTGCAATAGTTATTCTGACTGTTCTGTAAGGGTGTTTCAATATTATTACCACCTTTCATTAATATGCTATCATATAAAAATGTATATACTGATAAAACCGAGAAAGCCTGTCACAGGCCTGTTGCTATTTTCAGAGGTCTGCGACCATAGTAATAATTATATAGCATCAGCGGTTTAATGTCAACAAAAAAGTCACGGTGATCCGGTATAGAAGATCACCGTGACTGGGAATAATTATCAGTTTATTCCTTGATATCAGCCTTGAGGGGCAGAGAATCAACGAGACCTGCATCCCTCTTCTGGATAGCAACTGCATCGCCGCCTGTTATGCCGTCAGTACCGTCGCAGTCTGCATTCTCAAGAGCCTGTCCCTTGAGCGCATATTTTTCCTTGTTAGCGATGAACTGGAGAACGCCGACAGCATCGGATACTGTGATCTTGCCGTCGAGGTTAACGTCTCCGGAGAGAGTGGATACCTCGCCGGTAGGCTCTTCTGTTGTATCGCCAGTGGGTGCTTCGGTAGGTTCCTCAACAGGTGCAGTGGGCTCAGCTGTAGGAGCCTCAGTAGCCTCTTCTATGGGGAGTTCAGTGGCTTCCTCAGTGGGGACCTCAGTCACTTCCTCTGTGGGAGCTTCTGTGATCTCCTCAGTAGGTGCCTCGGTAGGTGCTTCAGTTGCGGGCTCTGCAGTACCGACCTTCCATACAGCGCTGAATGTCTGCTTCTGACCGGACATAAGAGCGGGAACGACGAACTCGTCGCCGGGCTGGTAGATATCGCCTGTACGTGAGTACTTCCAGCCTGTGAATACATAACCGTCTCTTGAACCTTCCATAGGAGGTATTGTGATAGTAGTTCCTGTGGGTGCATTGATAACTGTATTTCCGATAGTTGCATCAAGAGGATTGAAGGTAACGGGGTATACTACCGGCTCCCATACAGCTGTGAAAGTAACGTCCTGACCTGGAGTTATAACTGTCTGCAGCGGCTTGTAGATATTACCGTCAAGACTGCTCTCCCAGCCGACGATATAGTATCCGTTCCTCGAGAAACGATCCTTTGCACAGAGCTCATTGGGGAATCCCTCGATGTACAAGGGCGATACGAACTCAGTCATACCGTTGAGACCTTCAACATCGCCTGCAAGGTAGGTATAGTGTACGTTCTGCTGGATGATACCTGTCAGGTTGATATCGTGATCCGGCATAACGATGTACTGTCCGTTATCGAATGTATGGGTTCCGTCTGTCCAGCCTCTGGAAGAGCAGGTATCGAAGGTGAAACGGGTGTAATCGGGGAGAACGAGCTGTCCCGGTCTGCCCTGAGTCTTCTCTACTCTCTCGGAGATGTCCTGTGACTCGCCGTCGATTATGATCTCGTAATTTATCTTGTGAAGTGGAACGGCTGCTGAATTCTCGAAATAGCAGGGCTTGAATACGATATCCTCGGTAGTGCCGTCGGGGATAAGGAATACAGAGCCGTTTGTATAACCGTACAGACCGTCAACAGTCCAGCCTGAGAAGATAAGGTTGCCCTTTTTCAGCTTTCCTGCGGGAAGTCTGAGACGGTCTGTCTGGGAAAGATCGACCTGATATGTGGCAAAGTCCTCAGCAGAAGTGTCCTTGGCATAATCAGTTCCCTCTTCGATATCGAAGATGATATTGATCACAACAGGTTCGGCAGTTTCGTCCTCAGCCCATGTTGCGAAGCTGTTGCAGAATGAAGAAATGCCGACCACTGCTGATGCGAGCAGCGCCGCAGCACGCTTCATACCGGTAGTTGATGTTGTTTTCATATAGATTCCCTCTCAATCTTTTTTGCAGCGTAAAACACAGACAGTCCGCTGCGTCATTTGTACTGGTTTGTTTCCTTGCTGTAGGTATAACCGATGGAGCTAAGCTTCCGTTCTGTATCTTCTTTCGATATTTGAAGAGATTTATACAATTCTTCAACATCGGGATACTCGTCTCTCAGCTTGGTGTTTATATAGCTTAGAAGAATAACAGGATCATTCGGTATATTCACGTTTACACCCCTTCCGTCATAGCGTCCAGCCGTCATTGGAAGTGCAGTGCAGGACACTTCCGTCTAATATAAATATACAATAACGATGCCTGTTTGTCAATATAAACCATAAAACTTGAAATGTGAATTTTGGGTAAATTTGATATTACAATAAATCAATACTGTAAAATAATAAGGGACGCACTATGTACGTCCCTTTGATAGTTATACCTCAGATGCTGTCCATATCGGACGGTGTGTGTACTGCTTCATACTTATCCAGCACCTTGTCCGTGGTGCCGATATCGTTCATGCTGTCGGAAGCTGTCTTCATCCGCCTCTCCATTTCGATCTGATAGGGGCTCTTGATATCCATCTGCTTCCTGTCGAATTCCTGCTCAAGCATACGCTCGTTGAAGTAAGGATAACCGATCTGTTCCTCAAGCCAGTGGAAAACAACGTTTGTTCTGAGGAGCAGAATGAAGAACGCCACGCAGATCAGACTGAATACACAAGTCACATAGAATGGGAACTTTGCTGCATCAAAGAACTTATGGGCGTTGCATATCAGGATGATGATGAGGTTGATAACGTGGAGTATGGTGCCGCAGATGCAGCCAAAGTCATTCTTTTCCGCGCTGGCCTTGTATCCGAGAAATGCGGTCAGCGGAGCCGTCAGTACAGCATCTATCAGGAAGAAGGTGGTGACAGGTGTTACCGGAGCTTTTTCCATGACGTGATCTATGTACATATCAGCACCGACGCTGATCAGATCAATGATACCGTAAAGGAGGAAGCCTATGCTTCCGATAATGAAAAAGAAAAAGGTGATGGTGTAGATCTTCTTGCATCTGGCGAGTTTTAGTGCGTTTTGTGAGAATTCGGGCATGATAGACATAGTGTACCTCCTTGTGCATAAATGCAGATTTTCCATAAATACATTATAACATAAAACTATATAAATGTCAATAACACACAGTTTACGTCTATTCAGTAAAAACAATTACACTGTTATGCGCCGGAATCTTTATTATTTGTATATGTACATACATGATAGCCTGCGGCAATAACGTATATATGCTCATGCATTGATTTATCGCAGAAGAATGAAATTGCCTATTAATATATAGGAATACGATATTAACTCTGCGCAGCAGTATGGGAATTGCTATATTATTCTGATATATTACGGAAAGTTAACTTTGTCTAACAATTATCAACATGGATGATGTACAAAATCAACAATTATACAGTCTATTATTAGGCTAATATGTAGATAGAAATTTCCGAGAATATATGTTATAATACACTATGGTATATAAGGCGCAATATGCGTTTTATTTATTGACTGTTAAGGTATTCTATATTTTCCAAGGAGGTCAATTTAATGAGTTCAGCTAAATCCACAGTTCCCTTCAAGGGTACTCCGGAACAGGAGGCTCAGCTTCTTCAGGTCATTGAAGAGAAAAAGGATGATAAGGGCGCACTGATGCCCATTCTCCAGAAGGCACAGGACATCTACGGCTATCTCCCGATCGAAGTTCAGAAGATCATTTCCGACAAGACAGGTATCCCGCTTGAGAAGATCTACGGTGTAGTAACATTCTACGCACAGTTCTCTCTCTATCCCAAGGGTGAATATACAATATCCGTCTGTCTCGGTACTGCCTGCTACGTTAAGGGCTCAGGAGATATCTACAACAAGCTCCAGGAGAAGCTCGGCATCGCAGGCGGAGAGTGCACTCCCGACGGTAAATTCTCACTTGATGCTTGCCGCTGCATCGGTGCTTGCGGTCTTGCACCTGTTCTCACCGTTAACGAGGATGTTTACGGACGTCTCACAGTTGACGATGTTGACAAGATTCTTGAAAAATACGCTTAAGATATATTACCCGATAGGAGGTTAACTTATGAAGACTCTTGAAGAACTCAAGGTTGTCAGAGAATCCATGGAGGGCGAGGTAGCTCTCAGAACTCACGGCAACGCTTCTTCAAAATATGAAAGACACGTTCTGGTCTGCGGCGGTACCGGCTGTACATCTTCCGGTTCACCCAAGATCATTGAGAAGCTCAAAGAGGAGCTCGCTGCAAACGGACTCACAGAGAAGGTACAGATCGTAAAGACCGGATGCTTCGGTCTCTGCGAGAGAGGACCTATCATGATCGTTTACCCTGAGGGTTCATTCTACTCCAGAGTAAAGGTAGAGGAGATCCCGCGCATCGTTTCCGAGCATCTCGTAGGCGGCAACCCTGTAAAGGAGTTCCTCTATGAGGAGACAGTTGCAGGCGACGAGATCAAGTCACTTGACGATACTGCATTCTACAAGAAGCAGCACCGTGTAGCTCTCAGAAACTGCGGCGTTATCGATCCTGAGAACATCAACGAGTACATAGGCAGAGAGGGCTATCAGGCTCTCGGCAAGGTGCTCACAACTATGACACCTGAGGATGTTATCCAGACTATCCTCGATTCCGGTCTCCGCGGAAGAGGCGGCGGCGGCTTCCCCACAGGTATGAAGTGGAAGCTCGCAAGAAACATCGTTCCCGATGCTGACCAGAAGTATGTATGCTGTAACGCTGACGAGGGCGATCCGGGTGCATTCATGGACCGTTCCGTTCTCGAGGGCGATCCCCACGTTGTACTCGAGGCTATGTCTATCGCAGGCTATGCTATCGGTGCTACACAGGGTTACATCTACGTTCGTGCTGAGTACCCCATCGCTGTTGAGCGTCTTAACATCGCTATCAAGCAGGCTCGTGAGGCTGGTATGCTCGGCAAGAACATCTTCGGAACAGATTTCTGCTTCGATATCGACCTCCGTCTCGGTGCAGGCGCATTCGTATGCGGCGAGGAGACAGCTCTTATGACCTCTATTGAGGGCAACAGAGGTGAGCCCCGTCCGAGACCTCCTTTCCCTGCAGAAAAAGGTCTTTTCCAGAAGCCTACTATCCTCAACAATGTTGAGACTTATGCAAATATCCCGCAGATCATCCTCAAGGGTGCAGACTGGTTTGCTTCCATGGGTACTGAGAAGTCCAAGGGAACCAAGGTATTCGCTCTCGGCGGAAAGATCAAGAATACCGGTCTCGTTGAGATCCCCATGGGTACAACTCTCCGTGAGGTAATCGAAGAGATCGGCGGCGGCATTCCGAACGGCAAGAAGTTCAAGGCAGCACAGACCGGCGGACCTTCCGGCGGATGTATCCCTGCTGAGCACTTCGATATCCCGATCGACTACGATAACCTCATCAGCATCGGCTCAATGATGGGCTCCGGCGGACTTATCGTTATGGACGAAGACAACTGTATGGTCGATATCGCCAAGTTCTTCCTCGAGTTCACCTGCGACGAGAGCTGCGGTAAGTGTACTCCCTGCCGTATCGGTACAAAGAGAATGCTCGAGATCCTCGACAGGATCACAAAGGGCAAGGGATGTCTTGAGGACCTCGACAAGCTCGAAGAGCTTGCAGCTCACATCAAGGCTAACGCTCTCTGCGGACTCGGCCAGACAGCTCCTAACCCGGTTCTTTCCACACTTAAGTGCTTCCGTGACGAGTACATCGCTCACGTTGTTGACAAGAAGTGTCCTGCCGGCGTATGTAAGGACCTCCTCAGCTTCGAGATCGAAAAGGACAAGTGTATCGGCTGCGGTATGTGTGCTAAGCAGTGTCCTGCTTCCGCTATCACAAGAACTGACTACATTGCACCCGGCAAGAAGCTCGCTGCAATGGCGATCGACAAGAGCAAGTGCGTAAAGTGCGGCGCTTGTATCGCAACATGTAAGTTCAAGGCAATCATCAAGAAGTAAGTGGAGGGTAAAGAAATGGCTGATATCACAGTAAAAATAAACGGTGTGGAACTTACCGTTCCCAAGGGTACTACGGTACTCGAGGCCGCTCATATTGCCGGTATCGAGATCCCCACACTGTGCTATATGAAGGAGATCAACGAGATCGGTGCCTGCCGTATCTGCGTTACTGAGGTAAACGAGGGCAGAGGCTTCCGCCTTGTTGCTGCCTGCGTATACCCCTGCTCCGATAAGATGGAGATCAGAACGAGCTCACCCAGAGTTATCGAGTCAAGAAAGAAGACTCTCGAGCTCATCCTCTCCGATCACGACAGAAAGTGCCTCTCCTGCGTAAGAAGCGGTCACTGCGAGCTCCAGAAGCTCTGTAAGGACTACGGCGTTGAGGATGCTGCAAAGTACGACGGTGTAAAGAATGAGTTTGAGGTAGATAATTCCGCAGCTCATATGTACCGTGACAATAACAAGTGTATCCTTTGCCGCCGCTGCGTAGCAGTATGTGCAAAGACACAGGGCATCGGCGTTATCGGTGCAAACGAGAGAGGCTTCAAGACCTACATCGGTTCTGCATTCGATATGGGTCTCGGCGAGACAAGCTGCGTATCCTGCGGTCAGTGTATCGCTGTATGTCCTGTAGGCGCTATCGCTGAGAAGGACTTCACAAAGCCCGTTCTCGAGGCTATTGCTGATCCTGAGAAGACAGTCCTTGTACAGACAGCTCCTGCTGTACGTGCAGGCCTTGCTGAGTGCTTCGGCAATCCCATCGGCACAAACGCCGAGGGCAAGATGGCTGCAGCTCTCCGCAGACTCGGCTTCGACAAGGTATTCGATACAGATTTCGCTGCTGACCTCACAATCATGGAGGAGGCTAACGAGTTCGTTGAGCGCGTTCAGAACGGCGGCGTACTTCCTATGATCACATCATGCTCACCCGGATGGGTAAAGTTCTGTGAGCACTACTATCCTGAGCTCCTGCCTCATCTTTCTACCTGCAAGTCTCCTCAGCAGATGTTCGGTGCAACAGCAAAGACATACTACGCTGAGAAGATGGGCATTGATCCCAAGAACATCGTTATGGTATCTATCATGCCTTGTACAGCTAAGAAGTTTGAGATCGGCAGAGAGGATCAGAGCGCAGCAGGTGTTCCTGATGTTGATTACGCTCTCACAACCCGTGAGCTCGGCAGAATGATCGAGCGCGCAGGCATCAACTTCAACGCTCTTCCCGAGGAGAAGTTCGATGATCCGCTCGGAATCTCCACAGGTGCTGGTGTTATCTTCGGTGCTACCGGCGGTGTTATGGAGGCTGCTCTCAGAACAGCTTACAACACACTCACAGGCGGCACACTCATCGATGTTCCCGAGGTACGCGGTACAGAGGGCATCAAGAAGGCTTCCTACAAGGTTGGCGATCTTGACGTAAATGTTACTGTAGCAAGCGGTCTTGCTAATGCAAGAGAAGTTCTTGAGAGCATCAAGAACGGCACCTGCGATGCACAGTTCATCGAGATCATGGCTTGTCCCGGCGGCTGTGTAAACGGCGGCGGTCAGCCTCAGGTTCCCATGGGAATCAGAAACTTCGTTGACATCAGAGCTGAGAGAGCTAAGGTCCTCTATGATCTTGACAAGTCCATGCCTCTGAGACAGTCACACGAGAATCCCGCTATCAAGCAGGTTTACGAGGAATTCTTCGGCAAGCCCGGCAGCCACAAGGCTCACGAGGTTCTCCATACTTCCTATGTAAAGAGATCAGTTAACTGAAACTGATTAATATGAAGGGCTGTGCTTTCCGGCACAGCCCTTTTACTAATTATAATAGGTATATATCAGTAAAACAGCCCCTGAGCGTTTAAAACCGCACAGGGGCATTATCTGTATCATAGGATATATCAGTAATTACAGATCCAGGACCATAAACACATCCGAATAAACGCTGGAATTATACTTTTCAGTATCGACAAACCCGACTCTGCGATACAAAGTGATGGCTCTTGTACTTGTGGAAAGGGAATCGAGAAACATTTTCTTATACCCGTGCTGTCTTGCCTGGTCAATGGCATACATGAGCATCTTTTTCCCGTACCCCTTACCATGATACTTTTCTGACAGATATAAGGATTTCAGTTCACAGTTCCGGCGGTCTAATTCTGCAATTGCCACAGTTCCGATGATATTGCATCCGTCAGACATACACCAGAATCCGGCAAAATATTCTTCAATGTTCAGATAATAGCTGTGCCGGCCGTTTAGATCAAGGCATCTGTGAGATTCGGGCAGACATTCCTCCAGAAAAGAGATCAGAAGTGCTTCGTAATCTTTTTTGTATTCGAACGGTTCAAAAGATACTGTTTTCATCTGTTTTGCTCCTATAAATATCTTTGTAAGCGCAGCGTTGAGTGTCCTGCAACAGAAAAGCCACAGCACTTCTGAACTTTCATCAGTTGTACTATGGCTTTAAAACTTCTGTATCAGTTGTCGCTATGGTCGTTACTGCCTGTTTTACTGGGCGAGAGGACTCTCTTCAACTGTGCTCTGTCCTCTGCTTGTCTCTTCCTCAGCACCTGTTTCCGTAGTCGCTCCGGCAGCATCCTCTGAAGCAGTCTCTGCTGTTTCAGTGCTGCCTTCCGTTTCTTCGCCGGAAGCCGCGGAGCTGTTGGCCAGCGTTTCAAGTCCTGCCTGATCGCACATAGCCTTGTATGTAACGCCCACGGACTTGCTGCCGCTGAGCATGGTGAGGTCGGTGAGAAGACCGGTATACTTGCCGTTCAGGAAGATATAGGCCTTGTTGTTTCCTGCTTCAACGAGAGCGAGCTCTCTGTCTTCGCGCTCGTCAAAGTGGTACTTCGCAGTAATGACTGCATCCTTCAGCTCAGGCTTTGCATCAACGTCGATATCTGATATAACTATGTAAGAGAAGGTGTTGTAGAAGCTCTCAAAGAGGCTGTGGAGAGTTGCGTTCTCAAATTCAAGTGACGTGCCTCTGCATTCACCTGTCTTTTCTGTGAAGTTTACGGTAAAGGAGTCGGCATACTCAGGAGAAGTGAACTCAAATCCGCTTATACTGAACAGGTTTGCACCTTCAATTACATTCGGGATAAAGTCAAGAACTGTATAGTCATTGAAATAGATATCCGCGGTGTAGAAATTAGCTGCCTGTGAGGTGTTTGTCAGAAGTGCAGGCGTGAATTCAGAGCCGGGATTAGGCTTGCCGAAGAGCACCTGTTCCTCAGTGCCTTCCTTTGTCTTGACAGTGATGACAGATTCCGGCTTGTCAAGTCCGTACTTGCCGAGATCCTCAAGGTGGTTCTCAAGAAGTGACGCAGCATAGATCTTTGTCATGTAGTTGAGCAGAGCGCTTACAGCTGTCTGATCCACCTGGAGCTCTGAGAACTTTCCGTTCAGTGACCACAAATTGCTGTCCTCGTCAAAGACGAGGTCGTATACAGTTTCGCCGTTCTTTTCGAGACACAGGCCTACGATATCCTTTTCCTTCGAGAAGAGCATATCGGTAGCACGCATACTGTCCTCTGTAAGGAGAAGACTGCTGATATGGCCGGAGCTGACAGCATAGATGTTCGACTTTCCGTCAACAGTAACGTAATAGTAGTCCTTTGTCGGGCTCTGTGAGCCGATGTACATTGTGTGCGCCTCGGCATCGTAGACTGTCAGCTTGTAGGGTGTGCCGTCCAGTCCGTACATAGTCTTCTTCTCATCGGTTATCTCTCCGTAGTTGTTGTCAGCGGTGAGGATGGAGAAGGTGGTGCAGAGTCCCTTGATACCACTATTGTTCACCGGGAACTTGTTTCCGGGACAATCCGTTACAGTCCACTCGGAGTCATCAAGTTCAAGTGTATACTGTCCCTCACTGTTCTCAATGACGATCTTGTTTATTTCGTCAGAGTTGAGGGAGAAGAGCACATTATCCGCCTTCTTTGTATTCTCCTCCAGTACCTTCTTGTCATCCTTGTTCTTGACATAGAGGAAGGCGCCGACAGAAAGAGCGGCAAGGACTGTGAGGGAACACAGTGCGATAATTGTTTTTTTCATTACTGATATCTCCTTTTCAGCCATACTGCTAAACCGCATACAGCAAGAACGCCGGGGATGACGAAGAATGTTTTGATAGCAGATTTTGCCTGATTTGCATCTTCAAAGTGCATAGTGTCATAGGAATTGGACTTATTGCCGATACCCATGTTTACATCGCTGTTGAACAGCCATGTGTTTGAGAAGAGCACAAGAGTTCTTGAAGCTGTTGTGTTCGGTGAAACAGCCTCATCCTGGATGATATCGTCAGAGCCTACTACAATGAGCTTTGAGCCGTTCTGCTTGTTGAAGGAGTACCAGCCGAGAACGACAGGGGAGTTGTTGAGCCCCTCGGCAGTCTTGGCAGTCTCGTCATCGCCGCCCATAGGGGTGCTGATAACTGTGTAAACGCCGCTGTCCTGTGAGGTCGGGAGGTTCTCGATGATAGAGTTCTTCTCGATGAGCTCACTGCTGTTGGTAAGAGCATTGAAGCTGCGGCAGTGTGAGATACCTACCATGCTGCTGTCCATAGTCTGTCCGTTTGCGATAGCCTGATTCAGCTCTGTAGTGAGATCCTCACTCTGATCGCTGCTGGGCATGGGGTAGGTGACTTTGAAGTAGTCCTCGCTCTGTGACTGATCCTTGTCTCTGTACTGATAGCTCTTGTTTGATTCACTGATCTGGTTGTAGTCCATGGATATCTCAAACTTGGCGAGCAGGAATTCGATGTTCTCGAAGCGTCCCTTTGTATCGCAGGGCGGGATTATCATAGAGATAGCACCGCCGTTGTCGATGTAGTCGGAGAGCTTCTTGCGGTCGGCTGCGCTGATATCCTTCTCAGGGCCTGCAAGATAGATAATAGCAGCGTCTGAGGGTACAGCATCAACTGATGAAAGGTCAAGTGACTCGACTTTATAGTTATCGGAAGCGATAGCCGTAGCATATCCTGAGTATACATTATCTATAGTCTTGTCACTGTATCCTGTCAGGAAGTATACCTTAGGCAGATTGTGTTCACAGCAGAGCTTGATAGCACTGATGATAGCTTCTTCTCCGGCATACTCAGGAAGCTCCTGAGCATCCTTTACGAACATTCTTGCATAGGGGACTCTCTTTACAGTGCCGTTTACACGGATGAAGGTATCATCAGCTGTAACGCCGAGAACGCCTTCCGGATCGAGTTCGTTTGCAAGGGTAACGTTTTCGTCGGGATCAAAGTAAGTAAGAGTTATATTGTCTCTCTTCTCCAGCTCTGTGAGAGTGTGATAAAGAGGCAGGTTCTTGGGGTACTCCTGGAAAACCATGGGATCATCAAGGAAGAATACCTCGATCTGCTCACCGGAAGTTTCTTCAAGGATCTCTGCAGCCTTCGGTGAAAGCGTGTATTTTCCTGAGGGCGTCATGTCGATTACCTTATCGAAATAGTTGGCAATGAGGTTGACGGGGATGAATATGATAAGGATGAGCAATGCGATAGCAATTGCGATAGGTCCCGAAAGGTTGAATTTTTCTTTCTGCATGACGATCACCCCCTGTTCCAGCGTCTCTTCTCGATGACGATATAATTCCATACGAGAAAGATTATCGTGCCTGTAACGAAGAATACAACATCTGAAAGCCTGATGAAGCCTTCGGAGAAGTAAGCGAATTTAGGCTTTGCAGCAAAGGCATAGAGCACCTTCTCAAGCAGCGGGATCTGTGCAACGAAGTCTGTGGTCGCGAATGAATCGATGAAAAGGAAGACGAACATTACGATCTCACCGATGATAGCGGCGATGATGGAGTTCTCAGTGAAGGAGGATATGAGAAGACCGAGGGCTATAAACATCGAACCCCAGAGGAAGAAACCGATATAGGCGCATATCAGCTGTCCGATGATGACCTTTCCGCGTATCGCAGTGAATATGGGGAAGACGGCCGAGCAGGCCATCATGAAAGCAAGCACAGTGATAGCTGCAAGGAACTTTCCGAGAACTATCTTCCAGACGCTTACCGGAGAGGTCATAAGGAGTATCTCCGTTCCGAACTTTCTCTCATCTGCGTAGGCACGCATGGTCATGATCGGAACGATGAAGATGAAGTAGAATGTAACGTTGTAGAATACCTCAGTGAAGAGGAAGTAAACAGTGCTTGAATCCATTACGGCTACCTTGTTGCTGAACATCTGTGTGAAGAGGAACATAAAGAGAGCCGTAAGTACGTAAGCGAAAGGAGTGAAGAAGTAAGACTGCACATCCTTCTTATATATAGAGAACATTACTGATCCTCCTCCTTTCCGTATGCTTCTTCAGCAGTTTCAGCGTCTCCGCTGTCGGCAGCAATGAGCTCCTTGAGCAGATCCTTTGCGCCGGAGGGCTTGGTATCCTGATTTATCATCTTGACGAATACCTCTTCAAGATCGGGCTTCTCGGTAAAGATCTCGGAGATGCTGATATCATTGTTGATAAGATCCTTCATAAGAGCAGACCTGACAGTCTCCTCATCGCCCTCAAGGAGAACACTGAAGGAATAGAAATCGCTGCCCTCGGGCTCGACAGAGGATATCTCCTTTATACCCTCGGTGAGCTCGATGATGCTCTGGGCTGTTGAGCGGTCGCCCTTTACCTTTATATGTAAGATAAGGTTTCCTGAGTAGCTGCGCTCCAGATTCTCGATAGTATCGATAGCCTTGATGTTGCCTTTATTGATAATGACAACACGGTCACATACAGCGCTTACCTCAGAGAGGATATGGGAGCTGAAGATAACGGAGTGATCCTTGCGTAGATCGGTGATTATCTTTCTTACCTCCATGACCTGATTGGGATCGAGACCAACGGTAGGCTCGTCCAGTATGAGGAACTTCGGGTTGCCCAGAAGAGCCTGCGCGAAGCCCACACGCTGTTTGTAGCCCTTTGAAAGATTCTTGATAAGCTTCTTTGTAACGTGCGTTATCTTCAGGAGCTCCTCAACACGCTCGATCTCTGCCTTTCTCTCCCTGACAGGGATTCGCTTGAGACCGGCGCAGAACGAAAGATATTCGCATACACGCATATCGGGGTAGACGGGAGGTATCTCCGGGAGATAGCCTATGGAACGTTTTGCTTTTACGGGATCCTTGGATATGTCAGTCCCGCAGATGGTGACCTTGCCCGCCGACATCGGCAGATAACCGGCGATCATGTTCATTGTTGTAGATTTACCCGCACCGTTCGGTCCGAGGAAACCTAAGATCTCATTATCATTTATCGTGAAGCTGATATTGTTCACGGCTCTGTTGCTGCCATAGAACTTGGTTAGATTCTCAATTGTGATCATGAGCCTCTCCTTTCTGCATAATCCTGCAATAAGATAATAATGTTACTATTATAATGCACAATAGCATTCCGGCACATAGACATAATATCACATTATACCATACTATTATGGCAGAATAACATGAACATATAGTGAAAGGAAAGTGAACAAACTGTTAAATGCTGTATTGTACCCTGTCCGGAAGATAATGACATATTCAGTAATTATATGAAAATATTACACCGGGAATATGTGGGATATGTGAAAGAATAAGGTAAAACAGATGAATCATAGCAAGCCTCTGAGTCCAAACATAACTTATTCACGAACTGTTAATAATTGGTTATTTCTCTGAAAAGGGCATATAGGCAAAATGCACAAAATGAGATAAGCTATTGTGTGCATAGCACCAAAATAAAATTTTTCAAAAACGAAAAATCGCCAAACTGTTGACATAACTGTAAACGTGGATTATAATTAGTATGAAAATAATTTGAGAATTGTGTGCAGGATTTGTGTGCTGGGTGTAACACAAAGAGCGGCATACAAGGTGCGAAGTATTTTCGTATGCCCCCGTGCAGAATGCAGGGGGAAGAGCTTATTAACACTTAACCAAATTTTATGAGAGGGGTTAAAAAACAATGATTAGTAAGAAGACAAAGGCAATCACAGCCGGCATCCTCACAGCTGCTATGTCAGCATCATCTGTTGTTCCTGCTCTGTCAGCTTCAGCTGCACCCAGCTTCAATAACAGCTATGCTACAGCAGACGGCGCTAATGAGTCTTATGCTAAGATGTTCGAGTCTCTTTATGATGACGTTATCACTAACGGTGAGACTAACGGCTATCTTTCAAAGAACAAGAACGGCAGCTCATTCGGTATTCCTTACCACGGCGTTGAGACAATGATCGTTGAGGCTCCTGACTACGGTCACGAGTCCACATCTGAGGCTATGTCCTACATCACATGGATATGCGCTATGCACGATGTACTCAAGAAGAAGGGCGTTATCAGCGCTTCATCCGATGACCTCGAAAAGGCATGGCTCACAACTGAGGCTATGATCCCCGGCTGGTCAAAGAATGCTTATGGTGCAGATACAAAGTATGACACATTCTGGGAGATCGCTACCGGTTCCAAGGGTGATGGCAAGGGCATTAAGGCTGATGCTCTTTCCGAGTGCCCTCAGCCTGAGGATTATCCTGAGAAGCAGGAGAAGGGCGGCGACGCTCTGAACCCGATCGCTAAGGATTTTGCTCAGGCATATTCAGGCACAAACGGTTACTACCTCATGCACTGGCTCGCAGACGTTGATGACTGGTATGGTTTCGGCGGCGGCACACCTGGTGCAGGCAACGGTAAGTTCACATTCATCAATACATTCCAGCGTGGTGAGCAGGAGTCCTGTTTCGAGACAGTTCCTCAGCCCTGTCTGGAAGAGCTCAAGTACGGTTCTCTTGAGATGAAGGATCCTGATAACGGTAACGGTATCAAGGCTATCTTCAACGGCGACGGTGCAGTTCCGAAGCAGTACGCTTTCACAAACGCTCCTGACGCTGAGGATCGTGCTATCCAGGCTGTATTCTTTGCAAACCAGTTCGGCGTTAACTGCGGCGAGATCACTGGCAAGGCCGGTGTAATGGGTGACCACTGCCGTAACGATATGTTCGATAAGTTCTATAAGAAGATCGGTATCGGTAAGACTGGCAAGGGTATGAACTCTGCTTCAGCTTCCAAGGCTGATTCACAGCACTACCTGATGGCTTGGTACACTTCATGGGGCGGACAGCTCGATGCTTCATGGGGCGAGTATCAGTGGGCATGGCAGATCGGTTGCTCACACTCACATCAGTTCTATCAGAACCCGCTTGCTGCATACGCTCTCGCTTATGATCCTAACATGAGCAAGGCTATGAAGGGCACAGATGCTGTTGCTGACTATGAGGAGTCACTCAAGAGACAGGTTGAAATGTACCTCTGGCTTCAGTCCAAGGACGGCCCGTTCGCTGGTGGTTGTACAAACTCCAAGAACGGTAACTACAGCGAGTATTCTTCTGATGATCCGCTCTTCTACGAGATGGCATACGTTGAGCACCCTGTATACGCAGATCCCGGTTCCAACCACTGGATCGGTAACCAGGTATGGTCAATGCAGCGTCTTGCTGAGCTTTACTACTACATCAAGACAACTGACTGCGCACTTTCCGGCGACAAGTCAAACGTTAAGCCCGGCGGACTTTCACTTGAGGATGCTCTCGATACACTCATCAGCAGATGGGTACACTGGTTCCTCGAGAACACAGAGTTCGACGATGATACATGGGAGTACTCAATTCCTTCCAGCCTCGACTGGTCCGGTAAGCCTGCTTCATGGTCCGGTACATACGATGCAACAGCTAATGACGGCCTGACCTGCAAGATCACAGCAAGAGGTCAGTCAGACGTAGGTTGTGTATCTTCACTCTGTAACACACTCGTTCTCTATGCTGCTGCAAAGGGCATAAAGGCTGATGTTGGTAACGGTGATGTAGCTCCTTCCGATGATGCTGGTAAGGGCCTCCTCCTTGCTAACAAGATCATGACTTCACAGTGGATGAACGCTCGTGATGATATCGGTCTTTCTTACGAGGAGAGCAACGGCTCACTCAAGAGAGTATTCGAGCAGGAAGTTTACATTCCTTCATACTACAAGGGCGAGATGCCTGACGGCTCACCCCTTGACGGAAGCGCTAAGAATACATTCAGCTCCATCCGTAAGATCTACGAGCAGGATGAGATGTATCAGGCTTGCAAGAAGGTTTACGATGCAACAGGCAAGACAGAGGATTATAAGTATCACCTCCACAGATTCTGGCATCAGGGCGATATCCTCATGACAACAGGTATGTTCGCACTCCTGTATCCTGAGGTTAAGCCTTACTCACCTGTTCCTACAGGTGTAGATCCTACAGAGGCTCCTACAGATGCACCTGCACCTACAGATGCACCTCCTGCACCTACAGATGCTCCTACAAGCTCTGGCAGCTTAAATGTAACTCTCTGGGGCGATGCTAACGTTGACGGCAGAGTTAACGTTTCCGACGCTGTTGCTGTACTCCAGTACATCTGCAACAAGTCCAAGTACGCTCTCGAGGAGCAGGGTATCGTTAATGCTGACGTAGTTGACGCTGGTCAGGGTATCACTGGTGACGATGCTATCGCTATCCAGAAGATCGATGCTACACTGATCAAGCAGGCTGACTGCCCTGTATCTTCTGCTAACCTCAAGAACTTCAAGTAATTCGTTACTAAAGGTTCATATATAGCATAATAACGGGCTGTACGACGAAAGTCGTACAGCCTTGTTTTTATGGTTGAAAAGGGGCGGCATCTATGGTATAATCAATAGAGGAGGGATAGATATGGATCATTTTTACTTTACGCGGCACGGCCAGACAACATGGAATGTTGCCAATAAGATATGCGGCGCTACGGATGTGGAGCTTACCGATAAAGGTCGCAATCAGGCGAGAGAACTCGGCATGAAGATAGCAGCAGGGGATTATGATATCAGTGAGATACTCTATTCTCCGCTGATCCGCGCGGCGGATACGGCTAAGATAATCGCAGAGGTCACCGGTATCCCGGCTGTTCCCGAGCCACGTCTCACCGAGCAGGCTTTCGGGAAATGGGAGGGCACTCCGCGTAACGGCGCCAGATTTGCCGCCGCCAAGGAGAATTTCCTTGACAGCTTTGAGGGCGGCGAGTCTATGATGAAAGCCGGCCACAGGATCTACGGCCTCCTTGACGAGCTCCGCACACGGGAGAAGCCTGTTCTTCTTGTGGCTCATAACGGTATTGCGCGCTTTGTGCGCTCTTACTTTGAGGATATGACCAACGAGCAGTTCGCGCGCTCCGGCATCAGGAACTGCGAGATAATACGTTTCGATTTCGGGGAGTGATATTATGCTGACAGACGGACAGCTTCGTGCAGTACGCTATTATATAGGCGATGTATCCGGCAATGACGCCTTCTGGGGTGACGGAAGGGCCTATGTCGGGCTGAATGCGCTGTTCTTCCCCGGCATAGGGACAGAGAAGCTACGGGCCGCGGAAGGAAAGTTCCTGAATCCTGCTCTTCTCGAAGACACGGACAGACTGACAAAGCTTCTCACCGATCTGCTTTCCTCTTTCCGCAGAGACATGGTAGCGAAGAGCGTGACCACCTGCCGTGTTGAGCGCAGTGCTGATTATCGTTTCATGGAAGAGCAGGGGAAGACGATATCCTTCACCTCGACTTCCACTGCAGGCTTTCTCCGATCCTACACCGACCGCAGAGGAATCGTTCTCATGCGGTTCAGCCTTTCACCGGATACTCCCTGCCTCGATGTGTCGAAGGTTCTTCCGTACTACGCAAAGCCCGAGGAAGCCGAGATACTTCTCCCGCCCGGACTTGATCTCGTCATCAGGGAAATACCGCTTGCACCTGAGGAGCTTTCCATGACCGACAGCGACGGCCTGCCGCCGCAGCTTTCAGTCATGGTCATCCCACGTCAGGGCGAGCCGCAGGAATCTGCTCCGGTCCTGCTTCCCTCAGGCGGCAGTCAGGCAGGCATGAGAGTCTACAAGGCTCTGAATGAGGGCAGAACGCCTTCCCATGAGGATATCGTACTCTTCAGCGAGTGGAAGGCCGCATTCAGAAATATGCTCCTTGGTCAATAATATACTTCAAGTAAAATTTTGATATTATGTTACAGAATTGTTGACAAATCAGAGGTTATGGTGTATAATAATGTAGTATATTGCAGCGTTAGCCTATATTGCGGCATCGAGCGGAACTTATATGCCGCAGCTACAGGAGGAGAAAAATGTATTTACTACAGAATCTGAAAATGCTCTGGAGCTATCTGCTTCGTTCCGGCAGTCTGTACAATCCCGAGATAGAGAGGGATATGCCGGAGGAAAAGCAGCCTGAGCCGGAGAGACCGGATCCCTATCTCTACGATATCAGACCGGAATATACCTCAGATATCCCGCAGTCTGCTGTTGACGAAGAGATGATCAAGTCGATCGAGGAAAGGATCGACCTGATAAATACTGCCCTGACGGGATTCAGAAGCCAGTGGAAAGAGAAGGATAATCAGACAGATACAAGGATTTCCGTTATCGAGACCAGAGTTTCCGAGACCGAGCGCAAGAACAACGATTACACCGAATTCAACAACCGCCTGTCTGTTCTTACGACACGTATCGAGGAGCTTGAACAGCTCGTGAACAGGCTTCCCGAATCCACTGTTCTTCCCGATGATTCAGTTGCGGAGGAGATAGTGCGTGACGGAGAAGGGGAGAAGTCTGACGAATCCACAGCACCCGTAATAGATATAGAGGGCATCAACAAGAAGTTCAAGGCCTACGGCGATATCTATGCAAGGCTTACGGCTGAGCTCAAATCCGAGCGCGAGATGCGCCTTGAGCAGGAGAGCAAGATCGAGACTATACTTGCGGTAAACCGCAAGCTCGCTGAGAAGATAGCCGCTATTGAGGGCGTAGAGATCCCTGCCCCCGCACCCAAGGATGCTCCGGCAGAGAAGAAGCCTGCTGAGGATGCAGAGTGATCTGAAGATACTGTTATACATAAATTCAGCCCGGAAACAAGAAGTTTCCGGGCTTTTTGTCTTATTCGGGCACCCTTCTCAGAAGGTCAGCGCCGTTCTTTTTGAGCCAGCCGTCCCATTTGCGGTACTCGGGGAATACTCTCAGCACCTCAGCATAGAAACGGGCAGAGTGGTTCATCTCTTTCCTGTGGCACAGCTCATGCACCACAACGCTGTCTATTACCTCGGGCGGTGCAAGCATCAGCAGACAGTTGAAGCTGAGATTCCCCTTTGAGGAGCAGCTTCCCCAGCGCTTTCTCTGACACCGTATACCTATCTTCCCGTATGTAACTCCGACGAGCGGTGCGTAGTAGCTGACACGTCCGGGAATGTAGGCAGCCGCACGTTCGGCAAGCTGTTTTATATCCTCCGCACTAAGCACCGGTACAGCGGGACGTGCATCTATCTCCGCAAGATGCCTGACTATCCAGTCAGCCTTTGCCGCAACAAAGCGGTCAATGTCCTTCTGCGGCAGTCTCAGCGGCGCACGTATGATGACACGTCCGTCAGGTGATATCTGTATGCTCAGAGTTTTCCGCTTGCTGCGGATAAGCTCCGTTCTTTCTGCGAGATCAGTCAACCGGTTCTCCTGCCTTTCTCAGTATCTCCTCACGCTGTTTTCTGTCATAGAGGAAGACATAGAATATATCGCCGTATTTCGGCGTATGGACGAGGTGACCGATATCATCGACCTCGCGTATCTTTCCTGTACGGGTGATTATCCGGTAGGAAACGTAGTCCAGACCGTCAGGATTCGAGTTTATCTGCCGCGTGATGGAACGTTCAACTCTGTCAAGATCGTCCGGATGAACGATATTCTTGAAGCTGTCTCCGCTGAAACGCAGCAACTCGCTCATGGAGCTGCACTCAAAGAGGGCATAAAGCTGATCGTTCGCAAAGAGTATCTCCTCCTTATCGTCAGCCTTGTAGACAAGTATAGCGCCGGGGATGCCGGATACTATATCGGAGAGATTGAAGCTCAGCAGAGTACGCTTCTGCTTGTGCATATCCGGGCTGAACTTTATGAAGCTGTCACGTCGGTTCATCTTGACATTGTACATAGCCATATCCGCGCATTTGACAAGCTCTTCGTAGTCCGCAGCCTGATCCGGGTACATGGCGTAGCCGATAGAGAATGTGAAACGGCAGACGGTATTGTTCAGCTTTATCGAATGGGGCTCATCAGAGAACCGTCCTATCTCCTCGATAGCCTCCTGATCGGTGCGGTGCTTGAGCAGGACGATGAACTCATCGCCGCCGTTCCTGCCGATAATGCTGTCCCTGCCGAAGAAGCGTTCAAGGCTCCTTGCAGCATGGCGCAGGACGATATCACCGGTCTCATGGCCGTACTGATCGTTGAAGCGTTTGAAGTGGTCGAGATCGATTATGATGAGTGCGCCCGAGCCTGAGGGCGAACAGTTCAGATATGCGGAGATATGGCTCTCCGAAGCGCTCTTGTTGTAAAGTCCGGTGAGTCCGTCGTATTCAGCGCGTCTCAGCGCTCTCATGCTCTCGTCGTAGATATCCGTGAGATCAAGGACGATGAAGACGCCGATAACGGAGCTGACGCTCTTTGTCAGAAGACAGGAGAGCTGCTTGTGATATTTCGTGCCGCTGAGTATGCAGTCATAGGTGGCCGAGAAGAAGGTCTCCCCGAGCGCATACTGCTCCGTCAGATTGCTGCGGCTGAACATGGAGTGCAGGTCTTCCCCTGAGTTATCAGGTATCCATGTGATAAGTATAGAGGAAAGAACATCATCGAGGGTGTTGTGCCTGTATACCTTTGTAACAGAACGGAAGGATTCACTTGAATGGAAGTCAAAGAGGATGTTTTCCGTGAGATCGGCGGTGAAGTAGGTGGATTTGTCCAGCAGGCTTTTAAGAGATGGATAGTGAAGGCTCGAAGCAAAGCACCGGCCGGTTATCTCATAGAGAAGGTCAGAAGTAAGACCATGAGGTCCGATTGTAGGCGGCATAGTATCCTCCTTTCTCAATGATGATTATATCATAATTATTATACCATAAGTTATGTTTTTTGTCAAGATTGCACCAATCATTCTCCTATATTTATATTCATATACTTTTCAGAGAAGTTTTTTTGCGCCAGATATTGACATTTCCTGTCAAAGGGTATATAATAACTATCGCCGTGTATTGCGGTTATAACTGCCCAAAGGGCATGATCGAAGGTGTTTTGATGCAGATCTCCCGGATCAATGAAATATATCTCAGCCGGCTCGTTCCGGCGGAAGAAAACTACAGAAGGACAGCAGAGGCTCTCGGAGTTGAAAAGCTCTCGGACGCAGAGGAGCTTGAGCAGGTGCTCAGAAGCTCTGAGGGACAGGCAGAATACAGTATATACATATCAAACGAGGAGAAGGAATGTCCCTCTGCGGACGAGATAACCGGAGTTTTCCGGAAATGCTCCGCTGAGGAAAACGGAATAAAGGTGACGGTCACCTCCGAGGAATTCCTGAACCTTGTGGACAGCGCCTCAAGACTGACTGAGGACAGCAAGCCCAGAAGCCTTGTACACCGTGACGGCGATCTTCATCCTGCCGTACACGTATGGATAATCAAGCGCCGTGATATGGGCGTATATGTTCTCCTCCAGAAGCGTGCCGACAAGAAGGACACTGATCCCGGCTGCTATGATGTTTCCGTTGCAGGTCACCTCTCACAGGGAAATGAGTTCCGCAGTGCCGCTGTACGCGAGACAGCCGAGGAGCTTGGCATAAAGATCCACGGAAGCCAGCTGAGGCACATCGGCAACCTCAATTCCCATACAGTAAGCGATGGCATCGATGATAATGAGTATGTAGCTGTATACATCTACCGCGAACCGGTGGACGAGAACAGCATCACTCTCCAGCAGGACGAGGTGTCCGAGGTATGCTGGGCAGAGGTCGATGAGCTCCTTGCAGTAATGGACGATGCAGATTTCCCGAACTGCATAGACGTGCGTGAGCTTGTAATGATAAAGAAGGCAGTATTCTGATAATAATGAAGCCCTGAGACTATGAACGGTCTCAGGGCTTTTCTTATACATTTTTGAAGACAATGACTATCACACCGATATGCAGGAGCACACCGATGATATTGACCGCCCAGAAATACCAGTGCTTCGTCTTGTGGCGGAATATCTTCATCCCGAACAGTGCTCCGGCAGCACCTCCGAGCATACCTGCGGTCAGGAGAGTGGCTTCCTTTATCCTCCATTTATTCTTCTGAGCCTTCTTCTTGTCGATGCCGTACATGGCAAAGGTGACGACTGACATAAGAGCTATGAAGCCCAGCACAGCCAGGAGCGCCACGGGCAGTTCTGCTGCATTATTATTGCTCATATCCTTCCTCCTTATTCACTGACACTGAAATCCGTATCAAGGGTGCATAATACCTCATATCCGGGATATTTCTCCTGTATCTCCTTTACAACATGGTCATATACTGAGAGCCTGTCCTCTGCATCGAAATCAACAATCATATCGAACTGTATGGTTTTCTGCTCCTTGTTCATTCCGAAGCCGTGTACCTGTATCACATGGTCATGGGAAAGAGCGATGTGCGAGATGTCATCACGTATGCGTCGAAGCTCCTCATTTTCCTCGTCCATGGCATAGATGCTCATTGCCGTGAGTATTATACCGTGCTTGTTATATACGTCAAGAGCAGCCTTCCGCTCCAGCTTGTCTATCTCCACGGCAGTCATGGTATGGGGCACTTCCGCGTGCACCGAGCAGTTGAGCCTGCCGGGACCGTAATCGTGGAAGATGATATCGAATACTCCGTTTATCTCCGGAAGCTCAAGGAGAGTGTCGCGTACAGCCCTGACCGTATCCTTGTCCGCTCTGTGACCGAGAAGGTCGGAGATAGTACCTTTCAGCATCTCTATACCGGAGCGTATGATTATGACAGATATCACAGCACCGAGCCACGCTTCGACCTTGAGCCCCGTGAGAAGGAAGAGGATGGCAGCGCCGAGTGTCGAAAGGGAAATGAGCACATCATTGATCGCATCTTTTCCCGAGTTTATGAGTGAATCGGAATCGACTCTCTCTCCAGTCCTTTTGACGTATCTTCCAAGCACCAGCTTTACGACTATGGCTATGATGACTATGATGATGGAAGCAGCGTTATAGTCAGGCGTCTGCGGAGCTATGATCTTCTTTACCGACTCAACAAGAGAAGTGACACCTGCATAGAGAATGATGACTGATATCACCATGGCGCTGAGGTATTCCGCTCTTCCGTGTCCCCATGGATGCTCCTTGTCGGGCTGCTTGCCTGCGAACTTTGTACCGATTATGGTGATTATGGAAGAACCGGCATCGCTGAGATTGTTGACAGCGTCAAGAGTAATGGCGATAGAGTGGGAAACTATACCTACAAAGGCTTTGAAGGCCGATAGGAATAAATTTGCGGCTATACCTATTATACTTGTGCGGATTATGGTCCGGTCTCTGTTTGCTGTGTTGTTTTTCTCCGGCATATCATGCACTCCTTACAATAATGTATCTCTGATACATTATACCACATCTTCGCCCTGCCTGCAATACCCGTGCAAACAAATAACAGTCCGCCGGCATATAATAAGGCATGGAGATATCCATACCTCCACAGAAAGGATAAGTTTTATGCCTAAGGTATTTCTCAGCCCCTCGACTCAGGAATGGAACAGCTATGTTTCCGGCGGCAACGAGGAGCTTTATATGAACCTGTTAGCGGACAGACTTGAGCCATATCTCCGCTCCTGCGGTATAGCCTGTGTCCGCAACGATCCCTCAAGGAACGTGCAGGGCGCCATAGCTGATTCCAATGCCGGCAGCTATGACGTCCACCTCGCCCTCCACAGCAACGCCGCTCCTGAAAGCCTTTCGGGCCGTCTCAGAGGAGTTGACGTCTACTTTGCACCGGGAAGCAGCCTCAGTGAGAAGCTTGCCAACATCATTGCGAACAACATGAAGGCAGTCTATCCTCTCCCCGACAAGGTGAAGGCAGTCCCGACCGGTTCTCTCGGCGAGGTGCTCCGCACGAAGGCAGTCGCCGTGCTTGCAGAGATAGGCTACCACGACAACTACGCCGATGAGGCATGGCTGAAGAGCAATCTTGAAAACATAGCCCGCAATCTTGCACGCTCACTCTGCGACTACTTCGGAATACCCTTCATACAGCCATCTGCCGTGCGCTGGGGTACGGTGGTAACAGACGGCGCCAATCTCAATATCCGCAGCTATCCCTCCCTCAGCGGCAGGATAATAGGCGTTATCCCTTCCGGAGCCACCGTGATGATAAGCGGCGAAACAGAAGGGTGGTATGTTGTCGGATACAACGGCATCATCGGCTATTCGAGCAGTGATTATATACTGATTTAACGGCACAGCTGTTTCTTCAACTATACTCAATTAATGTACGGGCGGCAGGAAGCTGTCCGTACATATTTTTACGATAATAGAATAAAACGTTACTTATATGGTATAATTCGTAGGTTTTTACACCATTTCTGCAAAACGTGCGTTGACTGATATGGTCAATAGTGATAAAATTATTAGTGTAAGATGGAATATGTATGTACATATATCTGTCGAAAAAAGAAAGATCAGGCAAACCTCTCTCAATATGCCTGAAAGAATGGAGTTGGGTTTATGAAGAAAAACAGAAGGATCCTTGCGGCGGTAACGGCTGCCTGCATGATCCTGCCGCCGGTGACAGCCATACCTCCGGCGCCGCAGGCCGTTGTCTCAGCGGCAGAAGTCTACACACACGACGATGACCTTGTCATGTGGTACACCGGACAGGCAGGTACCTACAGCACAGACAATGCCTTCGACAACAGTGAATCGTTCTACAAGGCGCTCCCGGTGGGAAACGGCCGTATCGGAGGCATGGTATACGGCAACTGCCCCGAGGAGACTATCGACATCAATGAATGTACAGTGTGGAGCTCCGGCCCCGGCAACAACAATCACGATGGCGCGGCTAATTACCTGAAGGAGGCTCAGGAGCTTCTCAAAGCGGGAAAGTACAACGAAGCCAACAGCCTTATCGGCCAGAGGATGATAGGCGGCGGTGAGGCGAAGTATCAGAAGGTGGGCGAATTAAAGCTGAATACAGGCCACGAGCGGCCTGAGAATTACAGGCGTGAGCTTGATATGAACGATGCGGTCACACGCACCACCTATACCATAGGCGGGAAGAAATATACACGTGAGACATTTGTCAGCCATCCCGATCAGGTCATGGTCACAAGGATAACCTGTGATACTCCCGGTTCAGTATCACTGACTGCCGGATATGATCATATCCTCAACGGCGGAGTTACTACCGACGGGGATGATACCCTTGTAGCCAACGGTCACGGCAGCGAGGATCTCTGGATAAAGGGTGCAGTATATTTCTCCACCCGCTCGAAATTCATTCCCGAGAACGGCAGAGTCAGCGCCGGTGACGGCAAGGTCAGGGTATCCGATGCGGATTCAGTCCTTATCATCACTTCGGTACGCACGAATTTCATCGATTACAGGACCTGCAACGGCGACGAGAAGGGCGATGCCGTCAGAGATATAAAGGCGGCAGAGGGAAAGAGCTATGACGAGCTCTACGCCGCCCACAAGGCCGACTATCAGGAACTGTTCAAGAGAGTGGACGTTGACCTCGGCGGAGACAGTGCAGTCACCAATTCAAAGACGGTGGACAAGCGCATACAGGAATTCGGCCGCTCCGATGATCCCAAAATGGTCAAGACGCTCTTCCAGTACGGCAGATACCTGATGATAAGCGCCTCCCGTGACGCGCAGCCCATGAACCTGCAGGGTATATGGAACAAGTATTCATCGCCTGCATGGGGCAGCAAGGCAACGACTAACATAAACTACGAAATGAACTACTGGCCGGCTATGACCACCAATCTTGCGGAATGCTTCCAGCCCTTTGTTAACAAGGCGAAGGATCTCCAGTATGCAGGAAACGAGACAGCAAGAGTGAACTACGGCATAACCGACGGCTGGGTACTTCACCATAACACGGACCTCTGGAACCGTACAGGCCCGATCGACGGCACATGGGGACAGTGGCCCACCGGCGGTGCATGGGTATCGAATATGCTCTATGATGCCTACCGCTTCAATCAGGACGAGGAATACCTCGCCGAGATATATCCTGTTATAAAGGGCAGCGCGGCCTTCCTCAACAAGCTGATGATACCCGTGACTATAAACGGTCAGGAGTATATGGCGATAAGCCCGAGCACCTCCCCGGAGATAAATCTTCCGCCCTTCCCGGACGCAAGCTGTGACCAGAGCGTCACCATGGACAACGGCATAGCCCGTGAGCTGTTCAAAGGCGTGGCGGAGGCCTCTGAGATACTCGGGAAGGATGCAGACCTCCGCAAGGAGCTCAATTCAAAGCTCACACTTATCCGTCCCGAGACCATAGGCAAGTGGGGACAGATACAGGAATGGGCTCAGGACTGGGACAACCAGAACGAGAAGCACAGGCATATCTCCCATTTGTACGCCCTCTATCCCGGCTTCGAGATAACCCCAGAGGATAACCCCACCACAGCCGCCGCAGCAGCAAAGTCGCTGAATGCAAGAGGGGATGACGGCACAGGCTGGTCCGAGGCATGGAAGCTCAACTGCTGGGCAAGACTTGAGGACGGGGCTCATGCCTATAAGCTCATCAAGCTACTCATAACTCCCGTAGGCAGCAGCGGACGTCTCTACGATAACCTCTGGGACGCACATCCACCCTTCCAGATAGACGGTAATTTCGGCTTTACCTCAGGAGTTGCAGAGATGCTCCTCCATAGCCAGAATGACGTCATCAACCTTCTTCCCGCCCTTCCCTCACAGTGGTCTGACGGCCATGCCAACGGTCTCTGTGCAAGGGGAAACTTCGAGGTCAGCGAGATGTACTGGTCTGACGGCGTTCTTGACAGCGTGACCATACACTCAGGCTCCGGCGGCATCTGCACTGTAAGGTATGCAGGAACAGAGGTCAGCTTCGATACAGAGGCAGGCAGGGACTATACCCTTGACGGCGGTCTCGGTTTTGCAGGAGCAGGCACGGGCATGGTAAACCTTGCATACAACAAGACAGCAACAGCCTCCGGTGAACAGACTGGCGAGACCGCAGCTATGGCAGTTGACGGCAGCGATGCTACCAAGTGGTGTCACGATGACGGCCTCGGCGGCGAGTGGATACAGGTTGACCTGGGCGAGGTCTGCGATATCAGCCGCTGGGTGATAAGGTTTGCAGGCGTGAAGGAGAATATCAAGTTCAACGCCCGTGACTTCACCCTTGAGGCAAGCACAGACGGCGACAGCTGGACGCAGATATCCGATGTACACGGCAACACCAAGACAGTGTGCGGAAGGAATATTGATACTGTATCCGCACGCTATGTAAGACTCACACTGAATACAGCCACCCAGTCCAATGACGGCGGAGCAAGAGTTTACGAGATAGAGCTCTGGGGCGGCGGAGCCAACGGCGCACCTCCTCCGGCAAAGACACCCTACATAAAAACAGGTGGCTCTTCCTTCGGATTCAAGCACGGCGAGATACGCAAGGACGATGAAGGCGGCACCTCTATCGGCTACATCACTGACGGCAGTTATACTGTATACCGCAATATGGACTTCGAGTCCGGCGCAGAGGGCTTCCGCGTCAGCGCAGCCAGCGCTACTGATGGCGGTACTATCGAGATACGCACAGGCAGCGCAAAGGGTACTCTCATCGGCACCTGCACCATAACCGGCACAGACGGCTGGGGAGAGTATCAGGAATTCACCTGTGATACAGAGCTCTGCACGGGAGTACAGGATATCTACCTTGTATACCGCGGCGGCGACGGCTACCTCTTCAATGTGAAGGACTTCGACTTCTATGGTATAAAGGGCGATGTGACCTGCGACCGCAGTCTCGATGCATTCGATATGGTATTCTACCGCAGACTTCTGACCGATAATATGGAGTTCAGAGGGCTTGCCCTCTCCAACTCCGACATGAACGGCGACACAAAGACGGATATAGCCGATGCAGTAAAGCTGCAAAGGTACGTCCTCGGAATGCCGGATAAAGCAGAATAACAGAACACAGGGGCAGGCATCTGCCCCTCTTTCTTATCGTAAATATGAACATTTTGTAAACAATAATCCAACTTAAGGAATTCTTTATTATTGCCAATTATAATGATACTATAACCATAATAAATGGAGATGAATTATAAATGAACGAAAAAGTAACTAAGATAATATGGGCTGTCGCTGTACTTGTTATACTAATGGTAGCAGGAGCAGTGTTTGCAGCAATAGGCTTTACCAATCACCCGGCCAGCTATGAAAAGTATGATCTCGGGGAGAATATCTCGGTGGAGGTAGAGGAAAACGGCGATGTTTACCTTGTGAGAAGAAATGAAGCTGCGTCCCTGACTTTTGTCATGAGTTACCCCCGCTTCAGCTCAGGCGAGAAAAAGAGCAGCATATTCACTGACGAGAAGAAGGACATGAAGGAGGCTGTCGGCTACGGTGTCGGGCTTGAGGTGAACCGTCTGGTCGATGCTGCAAATTGTGTCATACCTTCAAGAAAGAGTAAGACCTTCCTTTTCAACACAGAGGACTATCCGAAGATAAAGGAAGTATTCTACTATGACGAAAACACCGGCACGGAATATCCGCTCTGGAACAAATAAGACAAAGCCGCAGGGGACAACGCATCCCTGCGGCTTTTTCTCATAAGGTATTATAAGAAATACAGAAGTGAGGTATTGACTTCTCCGATTTAACGTGATATAATTATAGATATATTTTAATGTGAAAAGGAATGATCAATGTGAAAATCAGCTTTTCAACTCTGGCTTGTCCGGATTTTGAATGGTCCGACATCTATGCGATGGCAAAAGATTTCAAGTTTGACGGAATCGAAGTAAGAGGCATCGGCAGGGAGACATCTGCTCCCAAGGCAGCTCCCTTCAGTCCCGCACGACTTAGTGACACTATTGCCAAGCTAAAGTCACTGCGACTTGAGATACCTTGTCTGACATCCGGCGCCTGCATCAAGTTCCCTGAAAAAGCTGATGCGAACCGTGCTGAGATCATCGAGTATGCAAAGCTGGCTCAGAAGCTGGGCACACCCTATGTGCGTATACTTGCAGACCTCAACCCCATGCCGGCAGACGACATTGATGATGATATGATAGCAGAGACGCTCCGCAGTCTCGTTCCCGTTGCCGAGGAGTACAATGTCACCTTCCTCGTTGAGACCAACGGCGTATACAGCGATACCGCACGTCTCGCAAGGCTGCTTGACAGCGTAAAAAGCCGCAAGGTCGCAGCCCTCTGGGATATGCACCACCCCTACCGCTTCTGCGGCGAGTCACCTGAGACCACAGTTGCGAATCTCGGCGAGTACATAAAGTTCATACAGGTCAAGGACAGCGTTCTCCGTGAGGACGGAAGCGTTGAGTACCGTATGCTCGGCGAGGGCGATATCCCTGTAAAAGAGATGATAGAGGCTCTTGATACCATCCATTACACAGGCTATATCTCACTTGAATGGGTTAAGAGATGGGCTCCCGAGCTCAGCGACGCAGGTATCGTTATACCTCGTTTCGCAAACTACATGGAGCAGTACCGCACCCGTCACAAGCACGCTCTCCAGACAAACATGAGGGGCGACGGCAACTATCCCTGGCCTAAGGAAAGGATACTCAACTATACCTTCCCCGATGTTCTCGACCGTATGTGCGAGGAGTTCCCGAACCAGTACGCTTTCCGCTATACTGAGCTTGATTACACCAGAACATATCCCGAGTTTCGCGATGACGTTGACACCTTCGCACGCTCTCTCCTTGCTATGGGCGTGAAGAAGGGCGACCACGTAGCTATCTGGGCTACCAACGTTCCCCAGTGGTACATCACCTTCTGGGCAACCACCAAGATAGGCGCCGTACTCGTTACCATGAATACAGAATACCGTATCCATGAGGCTGAGTATCTGCTGAGACAGTCCGATACCATGACTCTTGTTATGATCGATGGTATAAAGAATATCAACTATGTTGATATCATAAAGGAGCTCTGCCCCGAGCTTGAGACCTGCGAACCCGGAAAGCTCGTTTCCTCAAAGCTCCCTTATCTCAAAAACGTCATCACTGTTGACTCCGAGAACCATGGCTGCTTCACATGGCAGCAGGCTATGGAGCTTTCAAAGAACGTTCCCTACAGCGAGGTCGAGCGCGTAAGAAAGACCATTGATATCCACGATGTTGCAAATATGCAGTATACATCCGGTACAACGGGATTCCCCAAGGGCGTTATGCTCACTCACTACAACGTAGTAAACAACGGCAAGGCTATCGGCGACTGCATGGATCTCTCCACAGCAGACCGCATGATGATACAGGTGCCCATGTTCCACTGCTTCGGCATGGTCCTGGCAATGACAGCCTCCATGACACACGGTGTAACAATGTCACCTATAACCCGCTTCTCACCGAGAAAGGGACTTGCCTGCATCAACAAGGAAAAGATAACCTGTTTCCACGGAGTTCCTACCATGTTCATCGCTATGCTCGGACATGAGGACTTCCCGAAGACGGATTTCTCCTATATGCGTACAGGTATCATGGCCGGTTCTCCCTGTCCTATCAAGACAATGGAGGAGGTCGTAGAGAAGATGCACATGAGCGAGATCTGCATCACCTACGGTCAGACCGAGGCTTCACCTGCCACCACCATGAGCAAGACCACAGATACCCTCGAGCAGAGAGTAAATACAGTCGGCGGCCCGATATTCGGCGTTGAGTGCCGAATCGTGGATCCTGAAACAAATCAGGAAGTACCCGATGACGTAGACGGCGAGTTCGTGGCAAGAGGCTACAACATAATGAAGGGCTACTACAAGATGCCTGAGGCAACAGCAGCAGCTATCGACTCCGACGGCTGGCTCCATACAGGAGACCTTGCACGCCGCCGCTCCGAGGACGGCTACTTCAAGATAACCGGACGTATCAAGGATATGATAATCCGCGGCGGTGAGAATATCTACCCCAAGGAGATCGAGGACTTCCTCTACACCTATCCCAAGGTAAAGGACGTACAGGTAATAGGCGTTCCCGATGAGGACTACGGCGAGGAGATCATGGCCTGCATCGTTCTTCAGGACGGACAGACCGCAACAGAGCAGGAGATCAAGGATTACTGCCTTGCACGCATGGCAAAGCACAAGTGCCCGAGATACGTTGACTTTGTAGACGGCTTCCCGATGAATGCAGCCGGAAAGATACTCAAGTACAAGATGCGTGAGCAGGCTGTCGAGAAACTGAAGCTCCACAACGCAAACAGTATCGAAACGGCATAATATATATTGCAGGGGCACTGCCTTTACGGCGGTTGAGAAATGACCCTTTGAACCTGTCGGTCAATACCGGTGAAGGGAGCAATTCACAGATAATGAATGCGTACTCCTTCCGGGGTACGCATTTTAGTTTAATGAAAGGAAGAAAGAAAAATGAACCATTCAAAGATCAGGATGATGATAGAGGGCGCGATAATGATCGCACTCGCAACCGTGCTCAGCCTTATAAAGGTGTTTGAACTGCCTTGGGGAGGAGCTGTAACACTGCTCTCAATGCTGCCGATATGTCTGTTCAGCATTCATTACGGTGTAAAGAAGGGACTTATGGTATCCTTTCTCTACTCCCTGACACAGCTTTTTCTCTCACTGGGCAATGTACTCAGCTGGGGACTTAATGCCGGCACGCTCGTTGCCTGCCTTCTCATTGACTACATCGCTGCATTCACTGTTCTCGGCTTTGCAGGAATGTTCCGCAGCAAAGGCGTTCCCGGCTGGATAACAGGTACAGCCATAGCTATTCTTTTCCGTTTCTGTGTACATTTCATAAGCGGTGTTATCCTCTGGAAGAGCTACGGAGAACTCTGGAATGGCTTCTCCACAGAGAATACATATCTTTACAGTCTCCTCTATAACGGAGCCTATATGCTCCCCGAGATGATATTCACCTGTGTTGCGGCCTTCCTGCTCTATAAGGTGCCGCAGCTCAAAAAGCTCCTCACAGAATAAGATACAGCAGGCAGCTGTCCCGTACAGCCGCCTGCTTTTCCTTTTTGTCACAGATGCGGACTGATTATTGACAGAATGTGTTCCGCGTGGTATAATAATTGTGTTTTATAATATAGCGCTGTCAGGATAAGACGGCAGAAGGAGAATCATCATGGCGAAGTCGGAAAAGGTAAAAAAGAGGAAGTGGCCGTGGGTGCTGCTGGCGATACTTGTCATCATAGGAGGATTTGTCGGATTCCTCTGTGCGAAGGCATCCTCCAATATGAAGATAATGAACAGCACCATTGATGCAGGACTGGCGAAGATATCGGAATACGCCGAGGTGACTCCCGCCGATGCCGGAGAATACTCGGAGATAAAGATCTACGGTCTTATGAAGTTCGATGTGGACCGCTATGACGTAAAGGATCTCGGAAACCTCTCGGTAATGAAGGTGAATATGGGCTTCATGCAGATGGCCTCCTTCATCATCACACCATACGAAAAGAATATGCCCATGCTCTCCATGGACTTCATGTACATAGTAAACAACCGCAAGGCCTATGTTGAATTCTATGACCTTGTAAAGGATACCTCAACAGACGAGTATCAGGATGTCCTCCTCAATCTCAAGGGCTACAAGGTGAGATACAGCGACCTTGAGGATATCGAGACCGAACCTGCATGGTATGACGATCTGCTCTCGGTTGCTCTCCACAAGGTCTCCAAGGATGACAATAAGGTCAACGATATGTTCGTTGACGCAGTTGAAAAGTATATGCAGGCAGCAGAGATGATCCCCCTTCTTTCCGAGGAGGAGAGAGCAGAAAAGCTCGCGGTCACTCAGAAATACTGCGATGATCTTGTTGCACAGGGCGGCGTCTCCACAGATGTCTTCAAGAAGGAACTGGGCGAGGCGACCACCAGCGACTTCTTCAACAAGGTGCTCTTCGGACCGGAACAGTACAGCAAGTAAAAGAACAGCTCCTACAGCATTCTCACGGGAACTTCCGGATATCATCCGCGCCCGTGAGAATGCTTTTGTGTCCTCAGCTGATACATGACAGTATCCGGGAAGGAAAGTGATACACAGACAAAAAAGCGGTGCCGGGATCATTCCGGCACCGTATTCTGTCAGGCCTTACGCAGATAGCGTGAGGTCTTTTTCTTTTTCTTCTGCTCATACATGATCTCGTCCGCCTGAGTTATAAGGCTGAACAGCGGCACGGAAGGCTTCACATCAGTGACTATGGTGCCAATGCTTGCGGAGATCTCATAGGGCTTGCCGATGAGAGTGTTGGTCGATTCAAGACGGCTCCAGAAAGCCTTCTCAAGGGGCTCGATATCAGACTCCTCAGCGTCGGAGCCGAGTATGATGAACTCGTCGCCGCCGAAGCGCGCGCATATCCTGCCGCCGGTGGAGCATTCCTTGATGACCTCTGCCAGCTTACGGAGCGCGAAATCGCCCTCCTTGTGGCCGTGGTTGTCGTTTATCAGTTTCAGACCGTCCATATCTATGAAGGATATCATCAGCTTGCTGCCATGTTCCGAGCTCCTGCGGTAGATCTCGTTTGCGGCACGGATAAAGCCGTTGCGGTTGTAGATATCGCAGAGCGGATCCATGACGTAGAGCCTGTCGAGCTCGTTGAGAGACATCTTCAGATGCAGCAGCTTCCTGATATTTTCAACGGAGTTGCTGACGTTCATCATCAGAGAGTGGCAGAGCATACTCTTCAGCGGGAAATCACTGTTGGTTATGATATAGTAGCCAAAGCACCTCTCACGGAAATGGAGGGGCAGATAGTAGCTTACATTACCTCCGGTGCAGTCGCATACCGGCGTCATATCCTCGCTGCTGAAGGATTCAGCCGAGGAAATGCTTCCCTTGTCCCAGATAAGGGGGGCGGTCATCTTCTTGGTATAGCCATGAGTCCTGTATTCATCATCGACAGTCGAGCGCCAGTCGCTGTGGAAAACGCCCTCCCAGTCATTGCAGAGACATACACAGAATCTCTCACATCCAAGCCGTCCGATAAATGTGCTCAGTATCCTGAGATCCTCCTTTGCAGTTGCAGCAACAGCCAGCTCTGTCGTCAGCTGATTGAGCAGAGCGATATCCGACTTGCAGTTGTTGAGGAGCTTGTAGGTCGAGCGCTTGTATTCTGCGATATTCTCATGAACCTCGGAGCGGCAGCCGCAGCTCTCAGTGAATACAGGCTCAGCCGCCAGCACAGTGCTCTTTGGTGTTTTTTCCGGTTCGAGCACAGCCATACAGGCCTTGTATCCTGCCTCATACAGCGGTCTTGATACCGTCGTCAGGGCAGGGTAGTGGTGGCTTGCGTTATCTGTATTGTCAAAGCCTGTGATTATAACATCATCAGGTATTCTGTATCCTCTCTTTTCAAGCTCTTCGGCGGCGCCGAGAGCCATGGCGTCATTGGCACAGATAACAACATCCGGCAGAGCGTGACCGCTGTCAAGATATTCGCTTATGCTGTCCCTGCCGCCTGTGCTGCGGAAGTCGCTGAAAAGAATCATGGTGGCATCGGGGATAAGGCCGTTCTCCTTCATGGTGTCAAGGTAGGAGTGGTATCTGTCATTGGCTTCGGGATTGGTCACCGGACCTGATATGAAGCATATATTCCTTGCCCCGTGTACCTTTATGACGTGGTTCACTATCTCACGCATGGCAGCCTTGTTGTCGATGCTGATATTGAAGAACTCGGGATGATCCGCACAGTCAAGGATCGCCACGGGAGCCGATGCAGAGACGGAGCTGCGTATGATACGCTCTTTTTCGCCGGTATCGCCGATGGTGTTCGTGAGCAGGATGATACCGTCGAACCTGTTGTAGTTTATAAGGCTGTAGATATTGTATTCGCCCATATCGTAAGCCGCATTGGATATAACTCCCCCGAAGGCAGAGAAGCAGGAGATGTTGGCGTTATGCTCACGGGCGCAGGCTATTGCGCCCTCAATGACACCGTTCTGGTATTCCTCATCGATGCCTGCCGCTACAACGGCGATGTTCTTTGTCGTATTGATCTTCATTCTGTCACCCCTTTGCCATAGGATCATCGTTCAGTATCCGGCATAGTCAGCCGGATTATATGTTCCATTTTATTATACCACATATCATGACAAATGTTAACAGTTAATGAGGATTTTTCACCAGATTTTCAGATTATTTCTCAGGTAAGGCTGTCGAGCCTTGTTCTCAGCTTGCTGATTATCCGTTTCTCAAGCCTTGAGATATATGACTGAGATATCCCTATGAGGTCTGCGGCCTCCTTCTGAGTCTTTTCCTTTCCGTCATTGAGACCGAAGCGCAGCTCCATTATCTCTCTCTCCCGTCCGTCAAGCTCCGATACTGCACTCCTCAGCAGCTCACGCTCTGCTTCGGTCTCTATGCCCTTGCTCACGATGTCGTCATCAGTTCCGAGAATGTCCGAGAGCAGCAGCTCGTTGCCGTCATAGTCCACATTCAGCGGCTCATCGATTGAAAGCTCACCGCGGTACTGAGATGCCTTTCTCAGGAACATGAGTATCTCATTCTCTATGCAGCGTGAAGCATAGGTGGCCAGTTTTATGTTCTTCTCGGGGCTGAAGGTGTTGACAGCCTTGATAAGCCCGATAGTGCCGATGGATACAAGGTCCTCAATGCCGATGCCTGTTGATTCAAACTTCTTTGCTATGTAAACCACAAGTCTCAGGTTATGCTCGATCAGCATATTCCTTGCCGCCTTGTCCTCGCGCGCCGCTCTCAGGCATAATTCTTCCTGCTCACGGGCAAGGGGGGCGGGGAGAGTATCCGGTCCGTTGACATAGAAGACCTCTCCGGCAGCTATCCTTCTTATGCTTTTAAGTATCCTTGCAATGATCTCCATATTTATCCTCCGTTCAGTATTTGATAAGTTGCGGGTGGAATACCGCACGCCTTCCGCAGTTCCCGAAGCCGACCACAGCTCCTGCGGACTTTCTCCGTCCTGTCTCTTCGTTTACTATCAGCAGCTCGTCCGGCCGGAATACAGGTATTAGCCCGCTTTCGGAAACCGTGGAGCAGGGGAGAAGTCTCATTCCCTCAGGGTATCCCTCCTCCGGCATTTCCCTTCCTGTCAGCTCTGAGAATACTTCACTGCCGCATATCACAACAGGCAGACCGGTGAAGAAATCCGTCAGCAGATTGCCCGTATCTGCAAGCCCACTAAGGCTGACAGTCCGTTCACGGTAACGTATGACCACAGTCCATCCGCTCTGCGGCATCCTGCCTGATATCCTGCCGACAGCACAAACCGCAAGGTAAAGCAGGGCAGTCACGGCCAGGAGCAGGAGCAGGGAGAAATCCACATAGAAGAAACCGTTGCCCGTGCAGATAAAGTCAGGGCTCAGCCACGAATCCGCCGCCTGTACTCCTCCGGCGAGCAGGATGCCTGCCGTCAGGAAGGCACCCGTATTGACCGCAAGCCTTCCTGCATCTGTTCTGCCGAAAGCTATACGTGTTACTGCCGCCGCCGACAGTATGCGTATCAGAGCTAAAAGTGCCGGATTTACAGGCGGTGCAAGTATGAGCAGGGAGAACAGGCTCCCGAAGACGGCTGCGGCGATACAGCGCTTTGTCCTCAGGGCAGAGCGGGTGAGCCGGGCAGTCACCCGCAGCAGGAAGAAGCTGACATAGATATTAAGTACGATGAGAACATCAGCGTATACAGTGACAGTACCGATAGCGCACACCTCCCGTCTGTATAATTATACTCGGTATGCGGTGCGGAATATGTCAGATCCTGCGGACAGATAAACTCAGAATATACTTGACAACCGCCGGGATATGTGGTATCATATATTCAATAACTCAGATCACTGAGTAAATAAAGGCTTTGAGCGATGACAAATCCGGGATATGCCCGATCCAGAGAGCTTCCGCAAGGTGAAAGGAAGTGACGGTGCCCGGGGATCTACCTTCGTGAGCCTCCCTGCCGAGCCGTAAGAGGTAGGCCGGGACGGGTATGCCCGTTACAGCGAAAGAGATCCGGATATTCCGGATGAACCGGGGTGGTACCACGATGATTCGTCCCCTGACTGTCTGAGCGACTGTCAGGGGCTTTTTGTTTTCAGGAGGGCAGTACCTTTGAAACGCAGCCACAAAACAGATTATATAGTTTCGGCCGCTTTCGGTATCGGTGCATTTTTCTTTGCGTACTATTATAGCAGGAGTGTACTGTACAGCCTTATTGTTCCGCTGGTAATCATTCTTATAGAGATATTTTCATTCTTTTATGAGAAGTATGATGACAAAAAGGCGCTGAAGCGATCAAGGGAATATGTACCTGACAGCGGTAAGGTGGTTGAATACCGGGCTGATAAAAGCTATGAACTTATCCACGGCGATTCAATGAAGGATGATATGGTATACCGATACCGTACCTTCCGAAGCATAATGCTTTTATTGACCGCAATACTCTTTATTGCAGCTGATATTCTTTTTCATGCCAGAATGAGCCTTAAGCTTGTTATTATGCTGCCGTTTCTGGCTCTGTTCTGTGCAGGCATAGGTATCTACGGCGCTTTTGCCCTGCCTGTCAGAAAGTTCTATAAGGAGTATGCAGCTGATATACCGGTGATAGAAAAGTCCTACATGACCGGAAGGATAATATCAGACGGTCACAACTTCCTGAATGTCGGCAGCAGCTATACTGTCATGTGCTCATTTGCAAAGATAGAAGCTGCAGTGCATAATGACCTTGCCTCAGCGGTTATGGAAGAGAAGCGGGTAAAGCAGACGACCGACGGCATCTATTCCGGCAGCACCTATGAAAACTACGTCGTACTGACAACGAAAAGCGGCAGGCGTTACGAGTTGAAACTGCCGGAGACACAGGCTATACTCGCCGCCGAAGAGATAACCCGTGCAGCTGAGATCTCAAAGAGACTCTGACAGATACGGCCTCATGAATAGTCGTAATAATCATGAGAACGCCCGACGTACTCATTCTTTATGAAATGGAAGGTGAAAAGATATGAAGAAGAGTCTGCCTTATTTTATAATGGCGGTATGCTTTCTGATATTCGGCATAATATGGCTGGTTATGGGAAAAGTATGGCTCAGTGTGATACAGTTTGTCTGTGCCGGCGCAGAATTCATTATAGCGCTGAGAATGAGAAAGCATTTCGATAAAAAAGAATAAGTCTATGAAAAACAGGAAAAGGGATATCATCTATCTGTTTATCTGCACCGTTCCTGTTTCAGCCCTGCTGATATTCATGTTTGTTATCATGGAAGAGTATCATGCCCTGCCTTTTGCTCTTATCCCGCAGCTCTTCATCACTGCCTGCATACTGATAATGCGCCTGCAGGAAAAGCATATCGACAGGCAGAACGAGAAGCTGAAAAACCTCCCTGAGCAGGAGATGCGCCAGCAGGTGCTCGAGAACTACGAACACAAGGGATACCGCAGGATAACAGCTGAGACTATGACGGACGATCTGAAAGGCATCTTCCGCAGGAGACACGCTCCGCCTGTTCTTGCACTGGGGGCAGTCTTCCTTGCAGTGACGGTTTTCATCATCTATCTGTTCGTATCCATGTCCGTATCTTCAGTCCTGCATGACTTCGGTCCTCTGCCGGTCGGGACGCTGATAATGTCCGCATTCATCGCACTTGCCTGCATCATCATCGGAACGGATCTCCTCATCGGCTTTCCCGTCACCTCCTTTGCTGAAAAGGAGAAGGACAGGCTCGCTATGATAGACCGCTCCTATATGGGCGGCAACATGATATGCGGCTGGACAAGCGGCATCAATATCGGCATAGACTACTGTGTATACTATGACCTGAACAGCGTAAAATGCTTCAGAACAGAGGATATATGGCATATAAAGGTGAACAGGCGCATAACGAAGAAGCTCGACAGATCCGGCTTTGATGTCAGGGACAAAAAGAATATATCTGTCGAGCTCTGCGTCAGGGGCGTCAGAGATACGTTCCGTGTAAGCGTGAACGGATTACAGCTTGAATACATCTGCGACGAATTTATGCGCCGCGGAGTAAAGATAGTAAAATAATAAAAAGGAGTAATATACAATGACAATTTTTGAAGAACTCAAAAGAAGAGGTCTGCTCGCACAGCTGACCGACGAGAAGGAGATCGAGGAGCTTATCAATGCCGGAAAGGCAACATTCTACATAGGCTTCGATCCCACAGCCGATTCCCTCCACGTAGGCCACTTCATGGCTCTCTGCCTTATGAAGCGTCTCCAGGAGGCAGGCAACAAGCCTATCGTACTCATCGGCGGAGGTACAGCCATGATCGGAGATCCCTCCGGCAAGACTGATATGCGTAAGATGATGACTCCCGAAACTATCCAGCACAATGTTGACTGCTTCAAGAAGCAGATGAGCCGCTTCATCGATTTCTCTGATGACAAGGCTATCATCGTCAACAATGCTGACTGGCTCATGAATCTCAACTACATCGGACTTCTCCGTGACGTAGGAGCTCATTTCAGCGTAAACCGTATGCTCTCCCATGAGTGCTACAAGCAGAGAATGGAGAGAGGACTTACCTTCCTTGAGTTCAACTACATGATAATGCAGAGCTACGACTTCCTCGAGCTCTTCCAGAAGTACGGCTGCAATATGCAGTTCGGAGGCGACGACCAGTGGGCAAATATGCTCGGCGGCACTGAGCTTATCAGAAGAAAGCTCGGCAAGGATGCATACGCTATGACTATCACTCTTCTCCTCAACTCCGAGGGCAAGAAGATGGGCAAGACCGAAAAGGGCGCTGTATGGCTCGACGCAGAGAAGACAACTCCCTACGATTTCTTCCAGTACTGGAGAAATGTTGACGATGCTGATGTTATCAAGTGCCTGAAGATGCTCACCTTTGTACCCATCGAGAAGATCGAGGAAATGGAGGAGCACATGGAGGGCGCACAGTTCAACGCTGCCAAGGAGCTTCTTGCTTACGAGCTCACAAAGCTCGTTCACGGCGAGGAGGAGGCTGAGAAGGCGAGAGCAGCTGCAAGAGCTATCTTCGGCGGAAGCGGTTCCAGCGAGGATATGCCTACAACTGAGATTGATGCTTCCGAGCTGACAGACGGCGCTATGGGACTTCTCAACATCCTTGTAAAGTCCGGTCTTGCACCCTCAGTTTCCGAGGCCCGCAGACTTGTACAGCAGGGCGGCATCACGGTCAATGACGAGAAGGTCTCCGATCCCAAGGATGTATTCACACTCGACAGCGAGGGCATCATCGTCCGCAAGGGCAAGAAGGCTTTCAAGAAGGTCATCGCAAAGTAAAAAAAAGGGACTGCTCCGGCAGTCCCTTTTTATGACTATGAAAAAAGCTGTGTGACCGTCAGATCACACAGCTTTGTCAGTTTAAGAGTTTGTCTCCTTTTCAAGGTCAAGCTTGAACGGATCATATCTGCGGTAAGCTGAATCGTTCTTCTTGACAGTGAGAGTTGAAGCAAAGTCCTTGATGTAATCGGTATAATCGCTGTAGTAACGGAGCTGGAGCAGGTTGGTCTTGTAGTCCTCGGTCCAGTAATCGTCCTCAGTCATACGCTCTCTAAGGTCACCTCTGATGATAACGTAGAGGTTCTCCTTGTCGTAGTCGTATACCTCAGCCTTGCCGGGCTCGAGCTTGTTGAATACATAGTCGATGAACTTGTCGTAATCATCGGGCTCCTTATCCTTTTCCTCGCCGTCGGCAGGAGTTGTCTCGACAGGCTTCTGAACAAGTCTCTCGTTGGCGTAGGGATTTGTTGTTGTGGTCACAGCTTCTGTTGTCTCCTCAGGAGCAGCAGTTGTTGTGGTCTGCACTTCCTCTTCCTCAGTTGCCTCTGTTGTGTTGAGTGACTTGATGTAGTCCTTGTAGTCCTGGTCGCATTCGTCCAGTTCCCACATCCTGTTCATCTCGCCGGACTTCTTGTTGATCTTCTTAGCGTAGTCCTCAGCCTTTCTTCTGATGTCCCTGAGCTCGTCCTCGCTCATGGGCTCGCCAAGGCTGTTGGTCTTGCTGATGATGATGTACTTGCAGCGGGCGAAGTTATCGTCGAAGTAATCCTTGAGTTCCTCCTCGGAGCAGCCTTTCTCAGAGTCGATGCCGTAGTAGTGCAGGAAGATCTCATCCTGCTCGTATGAAGCCTCAGCGATCTTGTAGAATGTCTCAAGGCTGACACCGTTTCTCTCGGCTCTGGAGTCAAGATTGTAGTAGTATTCAGCGATCTGCTTTGACTCTGCCTTCTTTTCGGGGGAGAGCTCTCCGCCGATCTCAGCGAACTTCTTCTGTACAGCTGCGTAGGTGATGCACTCATCTGTAGCCTTGTCCTGGATCCAGTCAACAGCGTCCTTCTCGTCCAGCTTGGAGTTCTTTACGTCCTTGACAGTAGGCTCAGGCTCGTCTGAGTTCTGGTCAGAGAGAAGGTTTACGGCGTTGTCGTAAGCCTGGATGGTGTAGTATACCAGCATTCCGGATCCGATATCGTATCCGTCAACTGAAAGGGCATTCTGTGTACCCTGTCCGATAGCTGCTGAGCAGCCTGTAGTTGCAGCAAGACAAACGGCAGCAGCAGCTGCTGTAAGCTTCTTAACAATTTTCATAGTGATGATTCCTCCGGTTAAAGAATATTTCATATACTAAGATATTATACTATATAATTTCAGATTTGTCCATACCAAAACGGAAAATTTTTCCGTTCTGTCACATTCTGAAGCTGATACGCTTGTTATATCATTTTATTTAACTGCATTTCCTTGACTTGTAAGCAGATTAATGGTACAATAATTATAAGTGTACTTTGATTAGTGCAAATTTGCTGCGAAAAAGAGGTAGAGATGAATGAAGGTCGAACTGATAGCACATACTCCAGAGCCTGAGAAGCTCGCCGCAACAGCCGCAAAGCTCTGCTATTCGAGCAGCGATATCTCATCGCTCAGAGAAGGCCTTACAGAGGACAGAATAGAGAGCTTTATCGATATGCTCGTTTCCATAGGACACGAGAGCGTTATGGAGCACGTCAGCTTCACCTTCGGCATAGAGGGCATATCAAGAGCCTGCTCACACCAGCTCGTCCGTCACCGTATCGCCTCCTATTCGCAGAAGAGCCAGCGTTACGTCAACGAGAAAGGCTTTGAGTTCATAACTCCGCCTTCGATAGAAGCAGTACCCGAGGCAAAGGCTGAATTTGACCGCATAATCGACGAGATATCCGCCGGCTATGAAAAGATAGCCGCACTGCTGACTGAGAGCCGCAAGGCAGAGCTCATGGCAGACGGCGCAGACGAGGATACTGCCCTCTCAAAAGCTAAGAAGCTCGCCAACGAGGATGCAAGGTTCCTTCTTCCCAACGCCTGTGAGACCAAGATAGTAGTCACCATGAACGTCAGGTCACTCTTCAACTTCTTCCGTCACCGCTGCTGCCGCAGAGCACAGTGGGAGATACAGGCCGTGGCCAATGAGATGCTCCGTCTCTGTATTGAGGTCGCACCGCATATATTCGCCCATGCTGGTCCTTCCTGCGTAGAGCTCGGAAGGTGTCCCGAGGGCAAGATGACCTGCGGAAAGATGAAGGAGGTCGGCGAATACTTCGCAGCTCTCAAGGGGAGCAAAGCGGATGCTTGAATTCAGACCTCTTGTATTTGAGGACAGGGAAAGGGTAGTACCGCTGCTGCAAAAGTCCGGCTTCATGGGCTGTGAGTACAGCTTCGCCAATAATCTTGCCTGGCAGCGGCTTGCAGATACGAGGATATCGTTCTACAAGGGCTTCTATGTGGTGTGTGCCTTCGGGAACAGCGACGGAGTGCCTTCATTCATCTTCCCCTCAGGCGAGGGCGATATCCCGGAGCTCTTCGGTGTGCTCAGGAGGTTTGCAGAGGACTATGATTCTCCCCTCAGGCTCACCGGAGTGACAGAAGGACAGCTTGCAGTCCTGAAGGAGCTTTTTCCGGAGCAGTTCGATGTTGTCTATGACCGTGACGGCTCCGACTATATCTACCGTGTAAGCGACCTTACGGGATTCGCCGGAAGGAAGTACCACGGCAAGCGCAACCATCTTGCCCGTTTCCGCGAGCTTGATTTCACATACAGCCCCATAACGGAGGCAGACTACAATGACTGCATCGTCTTCTGTACCGAGACATACAACGGACGCACTGCCGACAGTGCAGAGGAGGAGCATTCCTTTGCAGCCGAGCAGTATGCCATAAACACCTACTTCAACTATTTTGAAGGCCTCGGTCTCCGGGGCGGCATCATACGCATCGGCGGCGAAACAGCAGCCGTTACTATCGGTGAACCGCTTACAGACGACACCTTCTGCGTCCATATCGAAAAGGCAGATACCTCATATAACGGCATTTATACCGGCATCTGCAATACATTCGCCCGCACAGAGATGGGCGGATTTGAATACGTCAACCGTGAGGAGGATCTGGGCATCGAGGGACTTCGCAGGTCGAAGCTCTCCTATCACCCGGCATTCCTGCTCAATAAGCATATATTAACCTTCAGATAAGAGCCTTGCTCCGGCAGAGCACTTACTGACCGAAAGGATATCAACATGATCTACGTTTATCTTGCTGACGGCTTCGAGGAAACAGAAGCCATCGCACCTATCGATCTTCTCCGGCGCGCCGGAAAAAAGGTCGTGACCGTAGGTGTCGGCGACAATATCGTTACCGGCTCACACGGCATCCCGGTAGTTGCCGATACTATCGCACAGGAGGCGCCTCTGACAGATGAGCTCGAGGCTATCGTACTCCCCGGCGGTATGCCCGGCACTCTTAATCTTGAGAAGTCTGACTACGTGCAGGCCGCTATCGACTACTGCGTCAGGAACAGAAAGTTCATCGGCGCTATCTGTGCAGCTCCCTCCATTCTCGGACATAAGGGACTGCTCGACGGCAGGACTGCTGTTTGCTACACCGGCTTTGAGACTCAGCTGACAGGCGCAGTCATCGGCGACGGCAAGGTCGCACAGGACGGCATCTTCATCACCTCAAGAGGTGCAGGCACAGCTGTTGAATTCGGCCTTAAACTGGTTGAAGCACTTCACTCTCCGGCAGAGAGCCTCAGGCAGAGAAATGCCATCCTCAGTGACTGACAAGAAGGCTCTGCGGCGTTACTGGTCTGAACTGCGCGAGAGTATGACTTCGCCGGAAAGGGACAGACTTATCTGTGAAAGGCTCTTTGAGAGCGAACGTGTAAGAGGAGCGGATGCAGTTCTCCTCTATGCCTCGTTCCGTTCAGAGGCCGGTACGGATATGCTCTTTGAAGGCCTTGCCGCGCTTGGCATACCGACTGCCTTTCCGCTCTGCCATAAGGGCGGGATAATGACCTTCCACCTTGTGAAGGACAGTTCACAGCTCAGGGCAGGAGCCTACGGCATACGCGAGCCGGATGAAGCGCTCCCTCAGCCAGTGCTGACGGACAGGACAGTATGTATAGTGCCCGGACTTGCCTTTACCGAGGCAGGAGGAAGGCTCGGCTACGGAGGCGGTTTCTATGACCGTTTCCTGACAGCGCATCCTGAGGTATACACAGCCGCAGCCGCATACGAAGGACAGATAACTCCGGAGCTTCCTCTGGAGGAACATGATATAATACTAAGATCTATTTATACCGATGAAAGGAAGATCATCTGCAATGCGAAAGGATAACAAGAAACCCAAAAAGAAGGAAGAGAACAAGGACGTCCTTGATGAGATAATCGAGGAGATCAACGCCCTTGACGACAACGCTCCTGCCGAAGGCGGACAGCCGGATGAGGCTGCCCCGGCTGACGGACTGGAATTCGATTACGGCTTCCTTGAAAAGAAGAAGCCCGAGAAGTCCGGAAAGAAGGAGAAAGCTGCCGGTGAGGAGGAGAATGTCCGCCGCCGCGACAGGATACCCTATGAGAACAGTGGCCAGTCTGAGGGCAGGGATAACGGCGCTGCTGAAGCTCCGGTCCAGCCTGCTGAGGGCCAGCCCGCACCCGGCGAAGTCCAGCAGTACGTACAGGGACCGCAGTTCGCAGGCCAGCAGCCCTATCCCGGCCAGCCCTACGGTAATCCCTACGGAAACCAGATGCGTAACGGCGCACCCGGTCCGAGAAAAAAGAAGAAGCGCAAGAAGAAGCAGAGAAGCAGACTGCCGGGCGTACTCATCCTGACAACACTCATCTTCGGCGTTTCAGTCGTTCTCTCAATGGTCATCATCGGCTACGGCCGTGATATGCTCGGCATCGGAAAGTCCGAGACCAACCACCTCATCAACATTCCCGAGGGTGCAGGTACCATAGAGATATCAGAGATGCTCGAAAGCGAAGGCATCATCAAATCGCCCAAATTCTTCCAGATGTTCTCAAGACTGAGACAGACCGATACAGCCTATATCGCAGGCGAGCACTTCGTCCGCCCGAATATGGCCTATGAGGCTATCATCAACGAGCTCACCACTGTCAAGGAGGAAGAGCAGGGCGAGACAGTCGAGATCACATTCCCCGAGGGATTCACAGTTCTCCAGGCTGCAAACCTCCTCGAGACAGAGGGCGTATGCAAGGCAAGCGACTTCATCTTCTACTTCAATGCCGGCGGCCTCGGATACGACTTTGAGAACCTTCTGCCGTCAGATTCCTCACTGAAGTTCTACCGCATGGAGGGCTACCTCTTCCCGGATACTTACTTCTTCTACAAGGGAATGGATGTAGATCAGGTATGCCAGAAGATCTACAATAACTTCAATAATAAGATCTATGCAGAAGACCGTCTCAAGAGAATGGAAGAGCTCGGACTCTCACTCGATGAGCTCATCACCCTTGCTTCTATCGTACAGAAGGAGGCTGCAACAACTGACGTTATGACCATGGTAGCTTCTGTATTCTGGAACCGTCTCGAGAATCCTGATATCTTCCCGAAGCTCGAGTCAGATCCTACCTCCAACTATGCGAAGGATGTAGTCGGCAGACACATGGATGTATTCGACCAGACCTTCGTTGACGCATACGATACCTACGAGACTCCCGGACTTCCTTCAGGTCCTATCTGTAATCCCGGTATCGAGGCTATTGACGCAGTTCTTGAGAAGATGGATACAGATTACTTCTACTTCTACGCTAACATCAATACAGGTATAACCTACTTTGCAACTACTATCGAGGAGCAGGAAGCAAACATCGACATGGTAGACCAGCAGTATGCCGATGAAAAGGCAGCTGCAGCCGCTGCTGAGGCAGCCGCCGCAGGCAACTAAGGAGGGGCTATGAAAAGGCTTGAAGTCCTTGCGCCTGCCGGAGATCCGGAGCGTCTCGGCGCTGCGCTGAACTACGGCGCAGATGCCGTATACCTCGGTCGAAAGATGTTCGGTATGCGATCCTCACCCGGAAACTTTGATTATGACCAGCTTGTGAGCGCCGTGAATGACGCTCATAAGCGCGGTATAAAGGTATATCTTACCTGTAACACTCTCCCGCGCAACAACGAACTGCCCTTTTTCGACAAGTTTGTCAAGGAGGCAGTCTCAGCCGGAGTTGACGCTCTCATCGTAGCCGATATCGGCCTTCTGATGATGATAAAGCGCCTTGCACCGGATATGGAGGTACATATCTCCACACAGACAGGTATCGTCAATTATGCGACAGCCCGTGAGCTCCACTCAATGGGCGCCAAGAGGGTAGTGCTCGCCCGTGAGCTCAGCCTTGATGAGATAGCAGAGATACGTGCAAAGACCTCACCGGATCTTGACATAGAGTGCTTCGTACACGGAGCGATGTGCGTTTCCTTCTCAGGGCGCTGTCTCCTGTCCCAGTACCTTGTGAACCGTGATCCCAACAGGGGAGAATGTGCACAGCCCTGCCGCTGGGGATACCACCTCATGGAGGAAAAGCGCCCCGGCCAGTACTTCCCCGTATTCGAGGATGAGCAGGGCACATACATACTCAACGCCAAGGATCTCTGCATGATAGATCATATCGACAAGCTTGCCGAGGCCGGAGTATACAGCCTCAAGATAGAGGGCAGAGCAAAGTCCTCCTACTATGTGGCAGTTGTGGCGAATGCCTACCGTATGGCAGTTGACGAGTATCTGCGTGATCCTTACAACTTCCGTCTTCCCGACTGGATAAGGGAAGAGGTATTCAAGGTCAGCCACCGCAAGTACTGCAACGGCTTCTTCTTCGGAAGGCCTGATGAATCACAGTACTACGAGGACAGCGGCTATATACGCAACTATGACGTAGTGGCCGTGGTGGACCGCTGTGAGAACGGCAGAGTCTACTGCACACAGCGTAACCGCTTCTTTGCAGGCGATACAGTTGAGCTCCTCGCACCCATGATGAAGCCTGTCACTATGAAGCTCGATACGCTCTTTGACGAGAACGGCGAGCAGATAGAGACAGCCAATCACGCAATGATGAACTTCTCCTTCCCCTGCGATATGACATTCCCCTCAGGGACGTATATCCGCAAGGCAGCAACAGAAGAGTAAAAGATAAGGGACTGCATCGCAGTCCCTTGTTTTTATCTTCTTCCTCTGATGATGTTCCTGCTGCACAGGAAGGTGATGAGGAAGTATCCGCCGTAGATGAGGAGGAGTATCGCTGAAGTCAGGAGCACAGACTGGAATATTCCCTCTGTACCGAAGAACTGCATGAAGAATATGGAGAATTTCATGCCGAACACGGAATGGAGCACACCGAGAAGGAGCGGGAGAAGGAAGAAAAGCGAAGTCTGACGGAAGAGTGATCTTGTGATATCGCTCTCCTCAGCGCCTATCTTGCGGAGCATCTCGTACCTGCCGATGCTGTCAGTGCTCTCTGAGAGTACCTTGAGGGCGAGGATAACACCGCTTGCGATAAGGAATACAAGACCGATGTAGAGACCGAGGAAGGTCATGATAGCACCGAGACCTATACTTGCTGCACTGATCTCTATCTTTGTTAACCATGAGACATCAGTAAGCTGCTCTTCATTCTCTGCTGCCTTGCGCATTACCTCGTCTATCCTGTCGTGGACAGTTTTATTTGCGGCTTCCTTATCCTCTGATCTGTAATTGCCGAGGAAGCAGTCATAATTGGCATTTTTTTCATCTATAACCTCGTCGGGAACTATGAATAGACCGAAGTTTGCACGGTTAGCGGACAGATGTACGAATCCATCAACACATTTATCGTTCTGAGGTTTGAGAGTATGTCCTGATATGGTTATCTCCCTGCCTTCGCTGAGTATAGTTTCGCGGATCGCGGCAATGTCCTTGTAATTGCAGGTAAGGATATAGCTGTCATCATCAAGAGTGAGTTTTTCCTTTCCGAAGATCTCCATTATCCTGTTATATTCGCTGATGCTGATATACTCTTCGGGCAGTTCGGGGAACATGAACACTACCTTTTCCCTGACATCGTCCATTTTATCGCCTAAGAAGCTGCCGAGTGTGAATTCGTGGTCGGTATATGTCCTGAACTCTGCATAATCGCTGAAATCCTCCGAGAGGTCATAACCATGCTCAGAGCAGAGCTCTGTAAGACTTCTGTGGCTTTCGTGATCATCGGGATCGTAACCGCTGATGAACTCATAGTCTGCGGGACAGAGAGTCCTCATGCTCTCGTTCATGGAGTTGCGAATAGAGAATGCACTTGTAAGGGCGCATACAGTTACGAAAAGCATCAGGCAGATAACTGACATGGATAATACCATGGTGTTTATCGTGCTGCTTATCTGACGGAAGGTGAAAGCATTGAGACCGCTGTGATAGGCCTTCTTCATTGACATCAGGACTCTGAGGAGCATACCTGATACCGACCAGAATATGAGCACCGTGGAGATACAGCCCACAGCAATGTAGATAAGAATATCGCTTGGATTGAGATAATACATTCTCCAGCCAACCTGATAGTAAGCATATCCGAGGGCGCATACAGCGAGGATAAAGAGTATCACGCAGAGCCAGGGATTCTTCAGCTTTATTGTCTCAGCCTTTCTGCCGGACTGCATAAGGTCGATGAGCTTCATCTTTGTAACAACGAAGCTGTTGAAGATAACAACAACGAGATACATCACAGCGAAGTAGATGATGGTCTTTACTATAGCCTTACCTGAGACTGTGAACTTATAAGCTGTCATATCAGCGTCAAAGAGATTAGCTACCAGGGCGCTCATCAGCTGTGAAAGACCTATGCCTGCAAGCAGTCCGATGAAGAGGGAGCCGATACCGATAACGAGAGTTTCGATAAAGAGTATGGCGGATATCTTGCCCTTGCTCATTCCGAGCATCATATACAGGGCGAACTCCCTGTTGCGGCGCTTCATAAGAAAGCGGCTCGCATAGACGATAAGAAGTCCGAGTACAGCGGCAACGAAAACGCTTGTTCCGGAGATAGCAGAAACGAGTAGTTTAACAAGCTCGTCTGTTCTTTCGTTCATCTTCATCATGGCAGTCTGACTGCCGATAGCGTTGAAGACGTAGAATATGGAGACGCCGATTACGAGAGTGAAGAAGTAGATAGCATAATCACGCATACTCTTGCGGATATTGCTTAGGGAGAGCTTAAAGAGCATCGCTTACGTCACCTCCCAGAAGTGTAACAACATCGATTATCTTATCGAAGAACTGCTTTCTTGAATCACCGCCGCGGCTTATCTCATTGAAGACCTTTCCGTCCTTGATGAAGATGACGCGTGAGGCATAGCTTGCTGTGAAGCTGTCGTGAGTTACCATCATTATCGTTGCATCAAGTTCGTGATTGAGGAAATTGAATCTTTCAAGAAGCATCTTTGATGACTTTGAATCAAGAGCGCCTGTAGGCTCATCGGCAAGTATCAGCTTCGGGGAGGTAACGATAGCTCTTGCGGAGGCTACTCTCTGTTTCTGACCGCCCGACATCTGATAGGGGTACTTATTGAGCACATCAGTGATTCCGAGCTGCTCAGCGACTGTATGAACAGCCTTCTCTATATCCTTTGCAGGCTTCTTCTGGATGGAGAGGGCAAGAGCGATATTCTCGTAGGCTGTGAGCGTATCCAGCAGGTTGAAGTCCTGGAATATGAATCCAAGATTCTCTCTGCGGAAGCGGTTGAGAGCCTTTCCCTTGAGAGCGGTAACATCCTCGTCCCCGAGGTAGATGTGACCGGCTGTTACTTTGTCGATAGTTGATATGCAGTTGAGCAGAGTGGTCTTTCCGCTTCCGGAAGCACCCATGATGCTTATGAACTCTCCCTTCTCAACTGAGAGCGATATGCCGTCGATGGCCTTTGTAAGGCTCGATTTGTTTCCGTAGTATTTTTCGATGTTTTCAATTCTGAGCAGTGACATTTGCTGTTCCTCCTTAGTCATTATAAGCGGGTGATATCCTGTCCTTGCCGGAGACCATCATGAAAGCGATGAAGAGTAAAAGTGTGAAGCAGAGCGGAGTATCGAAGTTAAGGTCGCTGACACACTTCATCCTGAGCGCCTGACTTACAGTCCATACCAGTGAAGCAGCGGTACCTGTAAAAAGTATTCCTGTCAGCAGCCTGTATGCGAGAGTATTTTTCTTTTTCATAACGATCACCTTTCATTATCCTGATTTCCGAGGTCTTTCCCTCTTCTGTGATCTTATTATAGCATACCCGCTGCAAGGAGTCATTCGCCTAAAATTACTCAAGGTTACATTTTTGTAATGATCAGTTCATTTTCAAAAGGTCATTGTTTCCGAATGTGATCATTATTTCTGTATAGCTGTCCTGTACCGACTCTGCGGTTATGCTGTGGCCGAGCTTTCCGCAGAGCTTCTTTATAATATAAAGGCCCATGCCCGTGGATTTGCTGTGAGTACGGCCGTTCTGACCGGTAAAGGTTTTCTCGAATATGTACGGCAGGTCGCTCTCCGGTATACCTATACCGTTGTCACGGAACCTTACGACAGTCCTGTCCGCTGTGACCTCAGCCTTAACGCTTATCTCAGGCTCGCGGTCAGGGGAGAAGTACTTCATGCTGTTGCTGATGAGCTGACCGAAGATATAGCTGAGCCACTTGCTGTCGGTCATTACGTCAGTATCCAGCCCCTCAGTGCTGATGCTCACTCCGCGCTCCTGCAGTTCCTCACGGCATCGTACCGCAGTATCTGCGAATACCCGCCTGAGGGAGGTCTCACGGATAACATAGTCCTTTTCAGCGCTTCCGCTCCTTGCGTAGTAGAGAACGTTCTCGATATAGTCGTCTATCCTGTGCAGCTGTGAGGAATAGCGGGTGTTGCCGTCATTATGGCACATAAGCTGCAGGCTCGCCACAGGCAGCTTGACCTCATGCACCCACATCTCGATGAATTCGCGGAACTGCTCATTGGCAGCCTTGTACTCGTTTATATGCTCAAGCATTGCCTTGTCGGTCTCGTGGATAGTATCGCAGAGGATCCTGCCCTCAGCGAAATCGGGCTCTTCGAGCATCTCTGCAATAAGGTATTTCTTGTCGAGGCCGTCAAGAGCTGTCTCAAGGCTGTTATAGAACCGGCTTTTCTTTATAAAGGTGATACTCTCGGATATGATCAGTGCCAGCAGGAGTATCACAGAAATGATAATGACAGCCTCCGGGGGCACATGGTATGCGAAAAGGAATATCAGCACAGCCAGCCATGCGCATCCCGCAATAAGATAAGCTCCGATCCTGTCCTTTAAGAAATCGCTTAGTCTCATGTCAGTACGTACCCCTGTTTCTTTCTTGTCTCGATAGCGTCAGGAGCGCCCATTGAAGTGAGCTTGTTCCTGAGACGGCTGATGTTGACGGACAGGGCGTTGTCATTTACGAACTCGTCATTGTCCCAGAGCGCAGTCATAAGGTCGTCACGGGTGACTATCTCCCCCTGACGGTCAAGCAGGAGCTGGAAGATTATCATTTCGTTCTTGGTGAGTATCTCCGAGCTGCCGCCGCGTGTAAGGGTGCCGCTGACAGTGCTCACCTCGATATCCCTGTATGTGCGCTGCTGTGTCACCTTAGCGGTGCGTTTGAGCACAGCAGAGATGCGGAGCAGGAGGATAGTCGGATTGTAGGGCTTGGTGATGTAGTCGTCCGCACCGTAGCTCATGCAGAGCACCTCGTCTATCTCGGAGGTCCGGCTCGTCAGCATGATGACAGGCGTATCGCAGGACTTGCGGAATTCCTGCACGAGTGTCTCGCCATTCAGCCCGGGGAGAGTGATATCCAGCAGCACAAGGTCTGCATCGGCAGCCTTCATCTGCGCCGGAACGTTATTGAAATCAGTTATCCTTGCAGCTTCATAGCCCGAGTTCCCCAGCAGTACGGAAAGCTCCTCAGCTATGGCGTTATCGTCTTCTATAATTAGTATCTTTTTCATAGATCCTCCTCCGTTGTAGTGATATAAGAATAGGCATACATCTTATTTTACCATATCATTCGCAATATTTCAATACTTTGTCTTCTCTGTTCAGATAATGAAATATCCCCGTCTTCTTAAAAGACGGGGATATCTGATCGGCCCCCTTACAAAGCCAGATCGTAAAGGAAAACATCTCCGGTCATCACGGCCGGAGTATATAATACAGCCGGAAATGTGCAGATACCGGCAGTATTACCGGTAAGAGAGGGGGGGAGCTTCCGCAAAAGCGGAAGCTCCATGATGAAAAGGAATTATTTGATGAGGCCGATGCCCCAGATAGTAAAACTGCCGTTTCCGGTTATGGATACATCAAGCTGACCTGTTGTATCCTGATAGTAGCCGAGCTCAGCGTCAGGTCCGCCCCAGCAGTACTGCTTGTTGCCGTTGACCTTTGTTGTCTTGCCGTTGACGGTAACGTCGATACTGCCCATGCCGGAGGAGTTGGCCTTGAATACGATGATGAGGCCCTTGCCCTCGGTCTTGAATTTCATGGGGCTTCCTCCGTTAAGAGTGTAGGAGTAGGGAAGGACCTGTCCTCCGTTGTAGCCGCCGCCTGCCGTCCATGAACCTGCACTGAATCCGCTCATGTCCTTCGGGTTGATGTAAGAGCAGTTCTCATACTCCGTGCCGTATACAGCCTTTGAAGGAACCGTGTAAGAGGAAGAACGGTTCTCCGTCTTCATAGCCTGACGGAAGAAGTAAGCGAGGCAGTCTGATACCAGCTGACCGCCCTTGTCGTGGGGGTGGTAGTCGTCGGTGAAGTAGTCACCGCTGCTGAGAAATCCGCTGTTGAATGCCTTAGTGAGGGCATTGTCCATGCTGATTATCGGGATATCGAAGTTCTCACCGACAGGTACCATCTGCGACTGACTTGAGAAGCCGCTCTTGGCTCTGTGGATGAGGATGATAACAGCAGGCTCATTGGGCATATCAAGGAATCTCTTGATAACGCTCTCAAAGCACTTCTTGTACATGATATCCTCATGGTCGTTTACGGAGAACTCAACGAATACTATATCGGGCTCCTTGGATATAACATTTGGCTCGCTTCTTACAAGTCCGACAACGGAAGAAGTACCGGAGAGACCTGCATTTACTTCAGTAAAGCCGCCCTTTGCAAAGGTGGTCTTCACGTAGTTGGAGAAGGGACCTGTGTACTTACCCATTTCAGTGATGGAGCCGCCGAGGTAAGCCATGGTGAGCTTCTTGCCGTTCTCAGCCTCCTCGAGCTTCTTTGTAAGACGGTAGGTATTGCCCATGCTGTAGATAGAGCTCTTGTAGAAGTCTATCCACTTCGAATCAGCCGTCTCCTGATAGCTGTCCCACTTGTTGTCCTTTATGACAACAGGGGGCTCGGTAGGCGCCTGAGTTGCAGGCTGAGGTCTGTCCACAACGCGGAATGACTTTATCTTTCCTGTGAGGAAGTCAGCGAGCTGTACAGCATCATTGACCTTTACATCGCCGCTCTGATCGACATCGGCAGCGAACTGTGAAAGACCTCCGCCGAAACCGTTCAGAAGTCCTCTGCGCATGAATACAAGGTCAAAGGTATCAACAGTGCCGTCCATATTGACGTCACCGGGGAGATCAAGTACACCCTGCGGCATTGTGGGATTTGAGACGATAGATGTACCGCCGGCAGCAGCCGAAGCCTCGTCTATGAAGAAGCTGGTCATGGAATCGGCTGTCTCAACAACGAGCTGCATATCTCTTGCACCGGCAGGGATGGTGAATGAGGTATTGGAAAGATGTGCCCATTCAGCCTTTGCAGCTGTGACTGTGGCGATATTATCATAATGGATATCGGTGCCGTCAGAGTATTGCAGTGTCAGCTTGAAAGTATCCGAAGTCTCTGCGCGCTGCATAACGTAGACACTGAAGCTGTATGCCTTGCCGGGAGTGAAATTACTGCTGCTGAGCTCCTTGTAAGCGCCGTTCCAGCTGTCGGATCTGCCGCTCGCACCGAGTGAGTATCCTCCTGCAACTGCGAGACCTGATTCACGTGCAAGCGTTACACTTCCCCTTGCCTTCCAGCTGTCGGTGCCGCTTTCGAATGTATCGTGGAAGATATATCCGTCACTGCTTCCGGAAGTGGGCGTAACTGAAGGCTCAGTAGGAGTAATGGCAGGTGTGGCTGCTCCGTTTCCGAGATAGTCATCAAGGATATCAGCCCAGTATTTACCCATTTTCTCATATCCGCCGGAGTTGGGATGAACGCCGTCAGCGAGATCCTTCGATCCATCGATAACGCTGTGGATATCAGCATAGATAACTCTCTTGCCGCTGTATTCTCCTGCGACCTTTTTGACAAGCTGGTTGTATGAAGCGATGTTTGCATTGGTATTTCCGCCGCCCATGAAGTTTCCTCCAAGGTCGGGGATAGTGGTGAGGAAGATAGTGCCGTTCATGTTTTCAAGCAGGTAATCGAGAAGGGTATGCAGTCTCTCCTCAGAGCCGTCAAGATGACCGTTAGATACATCGTTTGTACCTATCTGAAGGAGTATGATATCCGGCGAGTATTTCTTGATGTAATCACCGCCCTGCATTGTCTCGAGGATACCGTTAAGCTGACCGAACCAGCCGCCGGGCAGGTTAGTGATAGTGTATCCGCTGTAGCCTGCGTGATTGTCGTCATAAGTAACGCTTTTGCCGTTGTAGTTGAAAGTCGCGCGGTCTGCTCCCTCAGGGCCGACAAAGTCGATATTGCTGTATCCCTTTTCCTTGAGGAAGTAGTCAAGGTACTTTCTGTAACCGCCGTCATCAGCCATACCGAAGGTGATAGAGTCACCAAGCGGCATGATCTTCACAGTATCAGCCGCATCTGCGCTTATCTCCGCAGCAGGGAGAAGTGACGGAGTGATGACTGATGCTGCCGTGATAACAGATGTACCTAAACCAAGGAGCATTCTTAGTGTTCTGCGCCCTGCGGCGCCGTTGTTATTCTTCTTCATGATTCCCTCCTATAGATCGTTTAATATGTTATGTATGTGGATCGGAATCCCTTTTTCCCTTCTGATTATATCTTTATCTCTGCTTTGTTTACTTATAACATAATTAATTGACAATACTTGTTAATCTTAGTATATGATGAAATTATGAAAAAGTAAAGTCAAAACCTAAAGAAAAGCAACAATTGAACAAACAACCGCAATAAATGGTCTTGTCAATTACATAATAATGATGTTATCTGTTAATAAATATCAGATATATGATTATTTGTCATATCCGGAATACTTTATTAAAAAAGGAGGACCATGCCGGCCGGAGCCGGTATGGTCCATAACAGATATCAGTTCACTTTATAAGTTAACGCCGTTTTCTCTGAGGAAATCCTCGAATTTCAGATCCTGTCCTGTAGATACGGAAGCGTAGTAGGAAAGGATGAGAGAAGCGTCGCTGGAAGTGATCATATCGTCCTTGTCGACATCTGCTGCAAGGAGCTGCTCTGCACTCTCTGAAGGTGTTGCACCTGATGAGTACTGAGCGTAGATCTCAAGGATCTTGGAAGCATCGTTTGCATCGATTGTGCCGTCAAGGTTTACGTCGCCGAGGGCGTAATCAGCCTGTGCAGGCTCTGTGGGTGTCTCGACAGGCTCTGTTGCGGGAACAGTCTCTGTCTCGGGAACAGGCTCTGTAGCGGGCTCTGCTGTCGTATCTGTACCAACAGCCTCAGTTGCTTCTGTAACATCTGTTGTAGTCGTTGTTACGACCTCAGTCGATGCAACAGCTTCAGTTGTCTCAGGGATCTCAGGCTTTACAGGAAGCTCTGTGATGAGGCCTGCGATGTAGCTGTTCAGGGTTGATACGTCGTTAAGATCGAGGCTGCCGTCAGCGTATACATCAGCATTCTTCAATGCCTGATCTGTAAGATCTGACTCCTCCGGAGCGTTTATATGCTTCATAAGCATTGTAAGGTCTGCGATATCAACTGCGGAGTCGTTGTTGAGGTCGCCGGGAATCTCGCTTTCGGGAGCTTCTGTGATGGGCTCTGTGGGAGTCTCGGGTATCACAGGGATCTCGGTGATCTTGAGTCCGAGGTAGTCAAGAAGTACTGAAACGTCCTTGTCGTCAACAGTGCCGTCACAGTAAACGTCAGCGTTGCTGAGCTGCTGCTCTGTGAGATCTGTGTTCTCAGGATCGTTCACATAGCGTGTAAGGAGAACGAGGTCGCTTACGTCAACGATAGCGTCAGCATTCACATCACCGCAGATAGTATTTACTGGAGCTGTGGTGGTTGTAGTAGTCTCGGTCTCAGTTGTTGTTGTCTGTGTGGTTGTTGTGGTAGTCGATGTAGCAGGAGCTGTTGTGGTTGTAGTCTCAGCAGTCGGATCAACAGGTATCTTACTGATCTTGTGACCGATGTAGTCGAGAAGTGCCTTGACATCATTTTCGTCTACCTTGCCGTCCTTGTAAACATCAGCGTTGCTGAGCTGCTGCTTAGTGAACGCAGTGTTCTCGGGATCGTTCACATAGCGTGTAAGGAGAACGAGGTCTGAAACGTCTACCACCTCGTCCATAGCGATATCACCGCAGATATGTGTGATGATAGCTGCTGTTGGAACAACGGTTGTTTCTGTTGTGGTTGTTTCAGTAGTAGTTGTTGTAGCTTCTGTTGTAGTGGTAGTCTCGGGAACAGGCTCAACAGGGAGCTCCTTGATCTTTCCGCCGATATAGCCGAGAAGAGTCTCAACGTCCTTGTCGTCGATCTTGTCATCGTCGTAAACGTCAGCATTCTTTAGTGCAGCAGCAGAGAGCTCAGTGTTCTCGGGATCGTTCACATAGCGGCTGAGGAGGACAAGGTCTGAGACCTCAGCGATACCGTCAAGGTTGAGGTCTCCGGGAACGTCAGTCGGAACAGGCTCTGTTGTTACAGGTGCTGCGGTTTCAGTCTGGATATACTCAGTAGGCGGTGCAGTAGGATATGCGGTTGTGGATGTAGTGACAGGCTCTGTTGTTGTAGTAGTAACAGGGATTGATGTGGTGGTAGTTGTGGGTACTTCAGTAGTTGTTGTAGTTAAGGGTTCTGTTGTGGTTGAGGTTGTGGGTATTGAAGTGGTAGTTGTGGGTACATCTGTAGTCGTTGTAGTAACGGGTTCTGTGGTAGTTGTTGTGGTGGGTACAGTAGTTGTAGTAGTAGGAACCTCAGTAGTAGTTGTAGTAACAGGTTTTGTGGTAGTTGTTGTGGTGGGTATAGTAGTTGTGGTAGTAGGAACCTCAGTAGTAGTTGTAGTTACGGGTTCCGTAGTTGTAGTAGTAGGCTTGTCTGTAGTGGTAGTTGGCTTGTCCGTAGTGGTAGTAACGGGTACTGTTGTTGAAGCGACTGTCTCAGGCTCAACAGGGAGCTTCTTGATATCTCCTGAGATGTACTTCATGATCGTCTCAGAGTCCATAGCTGTGATCCTGCCGTCCTTGTAAACGTCAGCGTTCTTCTCAGCCTGCTCTGTGAGCGGGTTCTCGTCGGGAGCGTTGAAGTACTGGTTGAGTGCAACTGTATCAGCGATATCGACCTTACCGTCCATATTTACGTCACCAGGGATAGTGCTGGGAACAGTGGCAGTTGTCGGTGCCTCTGTTGTAACAGCCTCTGTGGCAGATGTAACGGGCTTTGTTTCCTTCTCTGTAACAGGTGCTGATGTTTCCTCTGCTGATGTTACGGGCTCAGCAGCTGTTGCAGCAGGAGTAGTATCGGTCTCAGAAGATGTTGAAGGAACAGGCTTTGTTGTTACCGGAGCAGTAGCTGTTGTGGTAACAGGAGCCTCTGTCTGCTCCTCTGACGGGATAACAGGAAGTGCATCAACGCGCTTTGCGATGTAGTTCTTGAGTGTTTCAGCATCCTTTTCATCTACCACGCCGTCCTTGTAGACATCAGCATTCTCAATGGCCTGCTCGGAGAGCGGTGTTCCTGCGGGATCCTCAAGATAGAGGCTGAGCTTTACTGAGTCAGTGATATCCACCTTGCCGTCCATATTGACGTCACCGCATAAAGTGCTCGGTGTAGTCTCAGTGGTAGCAGGCTCAGGCTCAGTAACGGGAGCGGAAGTAGGCGGTGCAGTGTAGACCACAGGAGGAGCCTGCGGTATTACAGGAAGGATGGAGATCTTTCTTGCAAGGAACTTTGTGAGTATCTCATCATCGTTCTCATCAACAACTCCGTCCTTGTAAACGTCAGCGTTCTCGAGTGCCTGCTCTGAGAGAGGACTGTTCTCGGGATCCTCAATATAGCTCTTGAGAGCAACGCTGTCGGCAATGTCGATCATACCGTCCATGTTGATATCGCCGAGCATAGCGATCACAGGTGCCTTAGTTACATCGGCTGCTGTTGCGGGAGCAGCCGTAGGCGGCTCGGTTGCAGGAACCTCCTCAGGGATAACGGGCAGCTCGGTAATATTGTGAACTGTGAAGTTCATTAAAGTATCGTAGTCATTCTGATCGATAACGCCGTCCTTGTAAACGTCAGCGTTTTTGAGAGCCTGCTCTGAGAGCGGATCGTTTTCGGGATCATTGATGTGGCGTGTGAGACGGATAGCATCAGAAACGTCAACAATGCCGTCCATGTTGACATCGCCGGGGATCCTGCTCTCCTCAGTAGGAGCCTGAGTTGACGGCTCTTCCGTAGGCTCTGTTGTCTCGGCAGAGGGGATAACAGGGAGCTTTTTCACAATTCCGGTAAGGAACTGCTGGATAGTCTCGGAATCCTTTTCATCAACAACGCCGTCCTGATATACGTCGGCGTTCTTCAGCTGCTGTGCAGTGAGAGGATAATCATTCGGATTTGCGATGTACTGAGCAATCGTTATAGAGTCAGACATATCGACATCACCGTCTAAGTTGGCATCACCGATGTTGTCTGATCCTGCGGTCGGCTCGGTGGGCTCGGGTGAAGTTGTCACAGGAGCCTCCGTAACAGGTTCAGCCACTGTTGAAACGGGCTCTGTGACAGTAGTCACAGGCTCAGTAGTAACGGGGGCAGTTGTAACGGGCTTTGTAGTCACAGGAGCAGTCGGCGCTGTAGTGACCGGCTTTGTCTCGGGAACAGCAGTTGTAGCTGTCTCGCCTTCGTCCTCAGCGGAGTAGGAAATGCAGTATTCCGCATCGTTCATATCCTTGTCGAAGGCATCTGTGATACGGAGCTTCAGATCGCTGATCTCCTTCTTGGTGAGTGCGGGCACTTTGAAGACAAAGAGAGTGCAGGGCGATGTTACGTTTTCTATATCGGGATTGGTATAGAGGAATCTGATCTTCTTGAGACCTTCATCATACATAGCAGTAACACCGGGCATATTCTGTACAAGCTTTGTAGCGGTTGCTGCATCAGCCTCAGCGGGGAGGGTGTAATCGATATCTCCCTCAGCTCCCGAGAAGCATACATCTCCTCTTACGCTTATGGTCAGGAGGGTGAAGTCCGGATCTGAGCTGTCAGCTGTGAGGCAGAAGATATTGCCGCCTGTGGTCTGCTGAGGTGCAGGCGCTGTTGTTGCGGTAACGGGAGCCTTGGTCTCAGGAGCAGCTGTGGGCGCGGGCGTGGTCTCTGCTGCCTTTGTGGGAGTAGTTGCCGACACTGGCTCAGCAGCAGTTGTTACAGGAGTTTCCTTCGGAGCTGTAGTAACAGGAGTAACAGGCACAGCTGTAGTTACAGGAGTCTCTGTCTGGCTGTCGCCGTTCCAGCTGATATTTACGGAATAGTCCTTGTCAACAAAGCTGCTGTCGTAGCATTCAGTCAGCATAAGCTCGAAGTCGCTTTTTTCAGGCGTTCCCGAGCAGTCGAAGTGGATGTCGAATATCCTGACAGGCTCGGTAAGATCAGCAGTATCAGTGAAGGAGATGTTTACCTTGCCCTTACCGGTCTTGTCGTTGATAAGAGCCAGGTCAGATTTTGTGGCTCTTGATGAATCGTAGGTGTATTTGTTCCTGTCGTATTTCAGAACACCGCTGAATCCGCAGATATCATGTGCTCCTCCTACGGTCAGGGAAGCGTCGAGTCCGTCTGCTGCTGTATTGAGAGTCAGTTCAAATACTGTTTTCTCATCGGCAGCAAAGGCGTAACCGACCGGGATGTTTTCTATAAACAGTAATGCAGACAAAGAGACTGCAAGGATACTGTTTTTCTTCTTATGCATAATAGTTTCCTTTCTGAATGGATAACATATGTAGCGGTTTGATAATAAGATAAACCGCCCTCAGCTGCGGCAGGGATCGCTCTCTGCCGCAGTCTGCTGCAAATTGCAGGCGGTAGTCATACCGCAGGGCCGTTCATCGTTCACGGCAGACACAACATACGCCGGTCATGCCGCAGAGTTAAGTGATATCAGATCAGTCTTTTACAACAAGGGTGATCTTATCTGTTACTTCCTTCTTTACAGGCTCATATACGTCTCTGATGTAGGTATATGAAACAGGGATGATAGATCTTGTTCTGTAACGGTAGAGATCAACAGGTGTTGCAAGGTGCTTTCTTGAGCGGTACTTATCGTAGTAAACAGTCTTCTTGCCGATAGACTTGATGAGCTTTCCTTCGTAAAGAAGGTCTACCATCTTCATGTTCTGCTCGGCAGAGCCTGTGTAGTTTTTGATACCGTTGAGAGGAGCGATCTTCTTTCTGTTCTCAAAGCTTCCGTTTTCGCCGATGTGGTAGAGAGCATCATTGATACCTCTGTTTCTCCAGTCCTGCTCGGAGCACTTTGCAAAGTAAACGATATCGTCTTCCTCGCGTGCTTCCTGCTGTATCTCTATCTGGAGATCTTCAGCTTCTTTGATCGGCTCATAGGTCCAGTCGCTCCATTCGCTCCATTCACCGCCGAAGTCCTCTGTACGAGTCTCGACCTGTGTAAGATCGTTTTCAACAGGCATTTCATTGGTATTCTCGGGTACTTCGATCCATTCAGACCATTCGCCCCATGCTGTATGGCCTTCCTCGGGATTGTAGGATATGAGCTCCCATTTGCCTGACTTGATCGTTTCAGCGCTCATGGGCTTGTCGAGTACCTTTGTCTCACGGCCTGCATACTGCATCTCATCGCTGTCGATGATCTTTGTTGTAGCCTTGAGTGCTGCATTGAAGTTTACAGTATTCTCAGGCTCGATATCATCCTCAGCATTGTCATCGTAGAGACCGGAGAGTGTGAGTGAGAGCTTGATGTCGGATGAAACATCTGCATCGTTTGTTGCCTTGAGATAGAGCTTTCCGTCCTTGATCTCATAGTAATCGTTTTCCTCGATGTTCCACTTTACAGGGAATCCCTTAACATTATCCTCGAGAGTGTAACCTGTCTTCATAGCTTCAGAGATGTCGTTTTCTCCGCCGCCGAAGTCGAGGTATTTCATCAGGTACTTGGATTCGATATCTGCATTGAGTATGCCGGGAACATATCCTTCGGGCTCGCCGCCTTCGGGATAGAGGATAACAGATGTCGGTGTCTTCTTGTTCCTGATATACCTGTACAGACCGTTGAGATCGTTGATATCAAAGAACCTGTCATTCTGAGAAAGATCGATATATCTGAGGTTTGTATATCTTGAGAAGTTGTAGTCCTTTTCGAGATCAAAGAAGTAATTCTCAGATCCGGTATTTCTTACGCTGAGATATCTCAGTTCGGGAAGTTCAGGATACTGTGAAGACATATTGAAGCGGTAGTTTGCGAGTGAGAGATACTTGATGCTTTCTGCTGAGTTGAATACGATCGGATCATCTGTCGGATTCGGGAATCTTGCGATAGCATAAGTATCGAGGAAGAGTGAGTCAAGCTGTCCGCTGAGGATGTAATTGAAGTCGAAGTATCTCTCATTACATCCGGAGAGGTTAACATATCTGAGGTCGGAGAGCTTGCCAAGGAAGTTGGTATTGCTTGTGTGTGAATCCTGCATGGACAGGTATCTGAGCTTGGTCATTCTTTCGATAGCAGTAGTGTCTGCAACCTCAACATAGTTCATGTAGAATGCGCGGAGCTCAGTAAGAGCACTCAGAGGCTCGATATTGATAAGGTCGGGGTTGCTGCTGAGGTCGAGAATGGTGAGCTGCGGGAGCTGAGCAATGTAGGAGATGTTTTCTATCTTGTCGATAGTTCCTTCACCTGATACATAGTCCTCAGAGTAGCAGTCAACATATCTCGGGATCTGGCAGTTGACCAGTTCAAGATGAGTCAGTTTTGAGAGACCTGAAAGGAATTCAAGGTCTGCGATCTTTGTATCTGAGAGTGAGAGATATTTGAGTTTGTAGAGCTTTGCAACATCTTCAACGTTTTCTTCGCTGAGTGCATTGCCTCCGAGACGGAGCTCCTCAAGATCGGGAGCTGCGGAGACAGAAGTGATATTCTCAAGAGTCTTCTGTCCGCCGAAGTTCTGATTCTCAAGAAGGAGATTGATAAGTTTGGGGTGATTTGATACATTGTAGTTTCTCAGACAGTTGTTGTCGAGATCGAGGTATGTAAGGCTCTTGAGCGCAGTTAATGTTGTATCAGCGTCTCTGATGTTGTTGTTGCTGAGTGTGAGGACCTCAAGATCTTTAAGGGCCTTGAGTGATGTTGTTGTCTCAAGTCTGTTGTTATCCAGTCTCAGACAGTTCAGTGCATCGAGCTTTCTGAGCGGAGCAAGACCGTCCTTAGTAGCACTGGGCGATGCAAGCAGGTTGTTAGAAAGATCGAGAGTAGTGAGCAGCTTGCAGTTTGCAAGAGGCGTGATATCTGTGATATAGTTTGAAGCGAGCCAGAGAGTTGTGAGCTGCTTCATGTATCCGATAGGAGTGATATCCATCGTTGCACAGATGTTATACTCTGTTTTGAGGTTTATGTCCTTGTTGTCAGAGATCTCATAGTAGTTGGTATCTCTTGAAAGTGTGAGTGAACGCAGAGCGGGGAAACGTGAAACAGTCTCGTCGTTGCTGTTCTTCATAAGGAAGCTGTCGATATTTGTGATATAGTTGCCCTGGAGGAAAAGCTCCTTCATCTCTGTGAACTGAAGCTCTGTGTTGGCAAGTGTGTCTCTGAGAACGAGGAAGTCAACATTCTTGAGCTTGTTGTAGGAGAGATCGATTCCCTCGAGGAGATGCTTGGAAGCAAATACGGACTCAGGTACATCTGTAAGGCGGCAGTTTGAGAGTGAGAGCTGCTCGATGTAGTTGAGCGAGCTGAGCTCATCAAGAGCTGCATCCTTGCCGGAGAGATCGTTGTTTGAAAGATCGATCACACGGTAGTATCTGAGGTACTTGAGGCCCTTGATGCTTCTGATGCCCTTGTTGCTGAGCCTGATGGTGTAGTTGAGTGCGGCCATCGTATCTGCATCATAGATCTCCTCCTCAGTGAGGATTCCATCCTTGTTTCCGTGCTCCTGATCAAAGAGCCTTACGAATTCCTTGTACAGTACAGTATCAGGGATCTGTTCTGTAGAAACAACTGTGCTGTTTCCGGCAAGCTGTACATCGTAGCTGAAAGGTGTGAGCTTGGTGGGATCGTCGCCTGCTCTGTCGAGCTTGGCAGTGAGCTTGCCCCACTCCATGAAGTTGGCGGAAGGTCCTACAGTGACTACCTGATAGTCGAGACCCTTTACATTCTTCTCTTCCTTGCCGACTGCGATCTTGTCCGAAGCTGACTCAGATACCCATGTGATCTTGAAGTCATAGAGCGGAACAGTCTTGGGGAGGTAAGTCTCACCGGATATGATGGAAGGAACGAAAGAGGAGATGTAGTCGCTTGCATATTCAAGCTGCTTCTCAAGAGGCTGTGCAGGGATAGTTCTCTCGAAGCGTGTGGAGTAAACTACATTTTCCTTGAAAAGGAAATCAGCCTGTATGGTGACCTTGTTCTCGGACTTGAGGTAGCAGATCTCATTTGTTATGGGATCGATAGCTCTCTCATCGCCGAGGCTTCCGTCTTCGTTGCGTATAACGGTCCATCTGATATCGATATTCTGAACATTATTGACGCCTTCGTTAGCAGCTCTTGAGGATTCAAGAGAAATGTATCCGGGCAGACGGTAATGCTCAGGGAGGTTGGCGGGGATGCGCTTGATAAGGCTCTCGAAATCCTTTCCGTCAACGATATCGATGATACCCTTGATAGGCTTCTTGAATACCATATCGACCTCACCGCTGTTATCAACATCTATGGTAGCGGTAAATGTTGCCCATGTGGTGTACTCAGGCTTCTGCTTGATGCCTACTGTGAAATCAGAACCGATGTTGATGCTTGAGCCGAGCTCCTTGGAAGTTGCTCTCCAGGTAACATCTACGTTCTTGAACTTTTCAGAGGAGTGTACGTTATGAGCTCCGAATTTGTTGATGTAGGGGAGATCGAAGCCGTCCTCGATAGGAGCATCGTCAGCCATAGCCTTTTCGATATCCTTCTTTACAGCCTCGTAGATCTCATAGTACTGATCCTCATCGTATACTGCGTAGAGCTTGGTATCGTATGTGATCTTGGAGAAATCAGGTGCTTCGTATTCCTCTTCATCAAGTGACCAGTGGCCGTTTGTAAGGCCGGGAACGATCGGTACAGCGGGAACATCTTTCAGCGCTTCTCCGGAAGGGATAGATCTCTGTGCTATAGCTTTACCGTTGTTGTCGATGAATGAGACATAGGCACGTCCGCCGAGAGCAACATCCATATCAACTGTCTTCTTGAGGATCTGGAATGCGTCTCGGGTGTTGATAACAGGCTTTCCTTCTGAGTCATAGTCAGAGTTTACATTAGATACCTGCAGATGCTTTTCTGTAAATTTTTTAAAAGTTTCGGAATTTACAAGAGCCATCTTGAGAGCGGTAACGTCCTGTACAGTGACTTGTGAATCGAGGTTAACGTCGCCGAAGGGGCAGATCACCATATCAGGGAAATCAGCACTTAAAGCAACATCGTTGAAGGTACCGTTTTCCTGATAGGAGGAAGCGGAGCTTTTTGTGGAATCATCAAGTGAAAAGACTTTGTATTTGCCGCCTCCGAGATCTTCCTTTACAAGGAAGGTGAGCTCTACAAGATTATGCGCGCCCTTGATATTGTTATCGAATGATGCGGAGAGGTTTATCTTTCCCTCTTTCTTTTCGTTTATGAGGATATCTTCGGATGTTTCCCTGACAGGAACAGCTGAAACGAGTTCCAGCAGATCAGTATCATAGCAGAGCGAGGTGTGGAGATCGCAGATCTCATTATCGCCGTCAACGAAAACTGTGGTAGTGAACTCCTTGCCTTCAACAGCATCGAATTCAAATATTCCGAGCTTTACGGAAGAAGCAGCCTCTGCCGGCATAGCATTGATCGCTGCGAGCACGGAAGCGCTTCCGATGATAGAGAGTAATTTTTTAGTATTCATCGTGATCACGCTCCCTTCGGTACCTTCTTGGCATCAGCACTCTTAGCCTTGTCAAGAAGCTCGTTTACTGTGATGAATCCATCGAAGAATCCAGCGTAGTTGACCAGGTCACCGGTGTACCAGTGCTCGATGTAGCCGTTTGCGAATACGCGGCATACGCCCTGGATAAGATTGTACTCAACGTACTGGCCGAAGAGGACAACGGGATCCTCGGGATTGAGTTCGAATGAAGCCTTGTCGATAGCCTCAACATAGAAAGGAACCTTTACTACGTAGTCGCAGAGCTTCCAGCCTACGCCCTTTACAAGCTCATCATCTCTTGCGTCGAAGGTTCTTGTGACCTCGACAGAATGCTCAAAGCCGTTCTCAGTCATGTAGTCAACGCCGTAGCCGATGTCAACTGCAACGCTGTTCTCCTGCTCACGTCCTGTTGACTGAGAGGAGCCCTGTGTGAGAGAATCCTCCAGGCTCTGTCCGAAAGAGGAATTTGACTCAAGACTCTGATCAATGGAGTGCTGCTGCTGATAGGTCTGTGACTGCTCCCGACTTCTGGTTCTTGAAATGCCGTCAGTAACGGAGTAGGAGTTTTCGTATGTATCAGAGTGCTCCTGATGACTTTCATAAGTATCACTTGAGGAGATAGTCTCAGTGTTGCTCATGCTGCCCTCAATGCCTACCTCAAGACCGAGAGAGATTGTCTCACTTGCAGATACTTCAAAGAGATCAGGAATGCTGAAACCGCCGCCGATCTCTGTTTCAGAACCGATGGAGCCGTTGATATGACCGCCGATGGTGTCTGTATCGCTGTACTCGTATCCGTCGGTGTGTGAATGAGAAGAACCGTATGAATCAGTATGTGAGAAGCTCTCTGATAATGTTCTCTCACGGCTGACAGTATCTGCAACGCCCTGGCTGAGAGTATCCTCTATGCCGTACATCTGACCGATAGAAAGACCTACAGACATACCTGTCTCAGTAGTGCTTCCCTTTGTTTTGGAAGCCTCATTGTAATCGGTGTAGTCCTTGCGGGAAATAGCACTTCTTGAAGTGTTGTAATTTGAGTTCACAGATACAGTCTTTCCTGCTGTGATGGACTGTGTGTCTGTGATCGCGATGGAGATGGAGCTGGCAGTATAGAATCCGGAATTGCTTATGCCGGAATACTTCTTGTCGCCGGGGATACCAAGACTGCCCAGATTTGAGTAGTACTTACTGTTATCCATTACCTCGCCGATATTGTTCATGCTGTCTGCGATACCTGATGTGATATCAAGGGCAGCAAAATCCTGAGAGATATTCTGTCCCTGGGCAGCCATGTCGAATATGGACTTGAGGTCGTTCTGGATACTGAGATTCATGCTCTTTCCGAGCTGGGTATTGGAATCATCGGGCTGATGATCGCCGATTGCCATTACGGAAGCAAGGTTATAGTTGCTCGGCTTGTAGATCCTGTACAGTGTGTTACCGTCCTCGACCTGTGTATAGTACTCATACTCGATGTACTCATACCAGTCTTTCTTGGTGAACTGCGGATCGCTGAGCTTGAGCTTTGCTCCGGATAGACCGGGCATCAGCGAAGTGTAGTCCGTAACGTACTTTTCGTAATCATAGTCTCTTTCTGCGTTCGCAACATTGACAATAGTCAGAGATGCGACAAGTGCAAGAGCAGACGTGAATGCGACAGTACGCTTCAGACTCTTACTGAATTTTTTTGACATTCAAAAGACCCTCCTTGAATATAGTATATTCAGACCTGTGCGGCCTGTTGATATATGTAAAAAGCGCATGGCGCTCAGTACATAACGATGCTGCCCTGGACAACATTGTATTCTGTGTCTGCAAGATCATTTGCAGAGCTGTCAAAGGTGGCGATATCCTTGACGTTGTAGAAGAACTTCGTCCTTGTGAAGCTCTCTGCCTTCGGCCTGAAAACAACCTCTGTAAGCAGAGTGTCAGCCTTTACATTGTCGATATTGAGGAAAGACATCAGTATGGTGCTCTCCTCCTCGTCACAGTTTATGGTATTGCAGGGATCGGTGTTGTCGAACCTTACGAATTCAAGAACGGAAGGATCGTATTTTACCTCGAGATCAAGAACACAGAAATCCGTATCACCGCCGATACGCAGGGGAACGGAGATCTCGTCCGAGCTCCCTATGCGGGAGTATATCGCATTGTTGTAGACAGTGTTCTTCTTGTCGGCGATATCGGAGGTCTCAGGCGTGAGAGTGAGCACATCGCCGCTCACAGGCTCGCCGTCCTCTATGCTGGTGACTGTTTTCTGCTCCTTCCAGCCGGTGAACACCTCGTTATCACCGAGCTGCTGGGGACGGTTGAGGTCGATATCCTGTGCGGTGCTGTACTTGGAGATAACATCGCCGGCAGGAGTGCTTACGCTGACAAGTATAGGATCTCCTCCGTCTGGGGCACGGACCTCAGTCTTTTCAGTGGGAGCCGGCAGACCGGGCGACTTGCCGTCCTTTTCGCTTTCTGAGCTGTCCTTGTCTCCGGAAGCATTATTCTTCTTTATCTTGTCCTTATCATCCGTATCACCGGAGGACTTGTCCCGGTTCTCACCGTCTTCTGAGGTCTCGTCCGATACAGAAGGCGTGTCTCCGGGAACATCGCTGCTCTCGTCGGATGTACGTACATTTTTCTTTCCGCAGCCGGCAGATGCCAGACATACGGCAGCCAATACAAATAAGATCAGCCGTTTCTTTGTTTCCATTTTTAACTACTCCATTCGTATATTACTACTGATTGTATAAAACCGGCTTTAATTATCCCTTGCCTGCGCTCATGCCAAAGGCTCGGAATATCGCTCGTACGGATAACGCCATTTCGCGATTGTTTAAGTATATCCCCGCAAAAAGGCATACCCTTTTCATTTTAACAAATGAAAATATGAATGTCAAATTAATTGTTGCGACAGAATTAATAAATGGTATGATATACAAATTCTGTGACAAAAAGTTGCAAATATTGGCAATCATTGTGAACCTGTTATACTGTCAACTTTTGCCGAAATAAAATAACGTTCTGTAATATTCCTGCTGTATATTACATCGATAAGACATGGTGAAAGTCCAAATTATCACGGAGCATATCTTCCGGCAGCTTTTTCTGAGCTAATAAATGTATAGAGCAATATGTTTCTGAGTGCTAACAATATTCTGATATTGAAAAATAACGGAATATGTGGTAAAATGAGCTTACAGAGGACATAATTCAGACCCGGAAAAAATTTTTTGAGATTTTTTAAGACATCCGCCTTTCTGGTTCGTATAATAAATGAAAGGCATAATTCTCGGGAAAGGAGCCGATCAATGGATAATGGTGCAAGTAGCTACAGCCGTTATCTCGAGGGGGACGATTCCGCTTTCACGGAACTGGTCCGTCAGTACAAGGACGGACTGACTCTATACCTCTGTAGTTTTACCAATAATATACATGACGCCGAAGATATCATGGAAGAGACGTTCTACAAGCTTGCATATAAGAAGCCCAGATATAATGCCAAAGCCAACTTCAAGACATGGCTCTATACCATAGGACGCAATCTTGCCATTGATTATCTGAGAAAGAAGAACAGACATCCGTCGGCTTGTATCGATGAATGTGAGGAATATTCTGACGGCACGAGTATTGAGGAAAGCTACCTGAAAGAAGAACAGAAACTCGTGATACATAGAGCTGTGAATAATCTCAGAGCCGAATACCGGCAGGTCATTTGCCTGATATATTTTGAGGATTTTTCCAATAATGATGCGGCAAAGATCATGCGGAGGACAAGCAGACAGCTCACAAACCTTCTGTATCAGGCAAAGAAAGCTCTGAAGACAGAACTTGAGAAGGAGGGGATAACGTATGCGGGACTATGAAGAAGTTGCGATGTCTGTACTGCGACGCAGAGATGAGCAGCTTGCCAAGGATAAGCATCGCAGAGTTATCATTTTAAAGGCCGGTACGGCTGCCCTCAGTTTCTGTTTTGCCTGTGCGATAGGCATAGGAGCCTGGAGATCAGGCATACCCGGCGAGCTGATGAAACATGGTCGGCCCGGCGGAGAAGAAGTGATCGTCGAAGAGACAAGCACGACAGCAGCTCTCGATAAGTCCGATACCGTATCCGGCCTGAAGCCTACTGAAGGGGCTGAAGCACAGGAAACGGCACCGGCAGAGCAGACTACAAGGACAGCAGACCGTAGCAGTGACGATACGGCAGTAAAGACACCCGAGGATAAGACAGTAAGGACAACAGCTGCAGCACAGGCAGGAACAACAGAGGCTGCACAGGCAAGGACAACCAGATCAAGGACAGAATCGGTGCGGACAACGGCTGCACCGGCAAGGACAGCTAAGACAGTGACAGAAGCGGCTCATACATCAGCCGCACAAGCTCCGGCTCAGAATGCTGCAACAGCAGCGGTGCAGGCCACAGTGCCTGCGGCGGTACAGGTATCAGTTCCCGTGACTGTACAGGTGACCACACCTTTCGCTCAGCACGGAACTATGCCTGCAGAGGTGCCGTCATCACCCGCTCAGGCTGTTGACACGGAAAATGATATTGTTCCGGTAACGACAGACATCGCTCCCGATGATTCAGCTGAAGCAATGGGAAGAAGCGAATACATGAAGAAGGTTACCTCATTTTTCGCGTCAATAATGACAGCAGCTACAGACGGAGAAGACGGAATATCAGCTTTACAGTCGAGACCTGAGGCAAGGGATAACCCCTACATAAAGGGCGTTATCGAATTTGCAGAGCAGTATTCGGATCATTCCGGTGATCCGTTCTCGCGTATAGCTGACGGCACGACGGATGCCGATTTCAATGCCGACGGCAAGGTCGATGAGATGGACAGTTATATGATGTTCTGGTATACAGAATACAATGCTGACAGTTTAGCAAAGACCGTAGCCGGAAGGATAAGCCGCTCTGGTGATATCGACGGCAACGGTACGGTAGATAACGATGATACAGAACTGCTGATGAAGTATGTTCTTATCAACAAAATACCGACCGGGCAGATGTTTGACACATCGTACTACTACGACAGGCTCGTATCCTGTTATGAAGCAGGAGATGAAGAGTACCTGCCGATGATAAAGGACGATAAACAACATTCGGAAATGCCGTTCGTATCAAGGCTTTACGAAAGCGGACAGAGTATTGGTGTGACCTACTACATATTTGCCGAAAAGGCAGATAAGGGCGAATTCGACCTCGACTTCGATTCGGATGGTACATTCTCGATCAGGGACATCATCTGGTACAAGATTTACGATCAGAAAACTCCTGTCAGAGATAAGACAGATCCTATGACGGGCAAGATCGTAAAAAGCTATGACTTTAAAGCAAAGATCAATGTATCACCGGGTGTCGAGAGCAGAATCGAAAAAATCAGGACAAGTGAGCAGGTCTCAGGCGACAGCAGACGTACTTCACTGAAAAAGAATATCGGCGGAGAACTGTCAGATGTTATCCGCTACTACTTCGAGACACACGATCTCACCGAGAAAATGCTCAACAACGGCTATTATGACGCACTTGTAAAGGGCGCCGGAGCCTACGATGTAGCAAAAGACATAGTGTGGTATCAGTTCTACACAGGCATGATAAGCGCAGAGACGCTTGATGAGTACATCAACGGCAATGCTTTCCAGGAGGATCTCGTTCTTGAGATCACCGATAAGGAGCTTGAGAAGATGCGCAGGGCGATCGCAGAAGGAACACTCCCTCAGCCGGATGCGGACGCTAATGGCATCATCGATGCAAGAGATTACTGGTATTCCAACATCTACAACGGTGATATCGTATGGGGCAGAGCTCCATGGGAGAGCGAACTGCCGCTTGAGGTATCCACATTCTTCGCTACTCAGTTTGACTACGATCAGGACGGCAAAAGCGGTACTGAACGTGATATCAGACTCGCGCAGCCCTATCTTATCGAGAAGGCTGTTGAGGCGATAGCTGAGCGGATGGCCAGTGAGGGCGTAAATGACAGCTATGTCCTTGATGTATGCAGAGCAGCGATCACCTATAACGTTTACAACCGCGATGAAGCATTTACCTACGGCGCGTATGACGGACTTGATCCCGAGAAGCTCGACTTATTATTCTGGCCAAAGCTCGATGAGGATTACAAGGCCTACAAGGAGGCTGTCAGAAACGGTACAGCTTCTGAGCCTGACCTTGACGGCGACGGCGTTATGACAGAGAATGATCGTCAGATCGCATCCGTTATGCAGAATTACCTGCTTGACTGCAACAAGGCAGAGCACGGTGTTATAGCAGATCTTATACAGCCCGATCCCTCACTTGTTACTGAAGAGGTTCTCAGAATAATCGAAACTTCCTGCGATTTCAACTCCGACGGCAGAAGCGGTATGATGTATGATATGGGGATAGCTTATCAGTATGTTGCTGATTATCTCTGGGATATCCAGCATACAGAAGCTGATAAGTCTGTCACCATAACCGGCAGTACCTACGGGATAACGAAAGAATGTGGCGGTCTTCCTCAGGAAGTGACAGCCGCAGAAAACGGTACAGAGGAAGACGGAGCTGAGACGGCAGACATTGCCGGCGATGCAAACAATGATGCAAAGGTTAACGTTGCCGATGCAGTCACAGTCCTTAAGTTTACAAGCGGATCAGAGAATGGAACGCTCGGTGAATAAGGCGTGGTCAATGCTGACTGTGACGGAACAGACGGCATTTCAGGCAGCGCTCCGGTCAGTGTACTGACGCCTGTCTTACAGAATTCAGCTGACAAATACATTGTCATATATCCGACATCATGTTGTGACATCACGAAAAGACATCATGCAAAGACATCACGAAGAGACATCACGTACAGACATCATGTAATGACATCAAGCATTGACATCAGGTAAAGACATCAAGCAGTGACATCAGGTGCCGACATAATCCATGACAACAGGTACGACATCATGCAATGACATCAAGTAATGACAGCATCATAACTGAAATCTTCAATGATATAGTGTTATAGAGGAAAAAGGACTGTGAAAGCAGTCCTTTTTTCTTTGTCTCATATCAGATACCCAAAGTAAAAAACTACCCCGGATACAGCGTCATAGCCGTATCCGGGGAGCTTTATATTATGAGTGGAGTTAAACTATTATCAGTTCTTTGCTCGATTTGTGGGGAGCTTGACATTTGCTCCCATAGCGAGCTTGGTGATAATGATAAGATCGTTTATCCTTGTCTCGCCGGAGAGATCAACGTCTGATTCGGTCATAGCAGTCTCACCGTTGATGGACTTAACGAGCTCGCGTCTTCCGAAGATAACATCGAATCCGTCTACCTGCTGGTCGTGATTGAGGTCGCCGGGAATAGCTCTGATGAGCTGTCCAGAACCGGCGAACCCGTGAGAAGGAGCGGATGTAGTTCCTTCAACCGGAGGTACAGCGGTTTCCACGGGCTGTGTGGGCGCAGGAGTTTCAGGTGTACCGGGAGTTTCGGGTACATCGGTCATTTCCTGATAGATGTCCTCACCGTTTATCTTGACGATATTCTTGGTGATATCAGCTGAGCCGCTTCCGCTGAAGCTTCTTACAGCAAAGTTGAAATAATCGGGATCAACAGGGGATATACCGTATTTTTCCCAGGCGTACAGGTGATCTGAGAGATTGATAGTTCCCTCGATATGCGGATCGTCACCGAGCTTGTTCTCTCTGCGGACACTGTAAACTGTGGAATACCAGGGATTATCAGGTCCCTTGTAGAGCTCATAGATGCCGTCGTTGAGACCAACTGCTCCGAGTGACTGGAAATCCTCCGGCACCTCCCAGTCCTTCCATGCCTCGATGATGTAATACTCGACGCCGAGAGTGTTCAGCCAGCCGTGTGCACCTGCGATAGCAGAGCCCTCGGGAGCGAAGTCTGCTTCATAGTCGAGAGTAAGCTCCTCGCCGTCGTATTTTCTTACGACCGAGCGTGTAAGGTTTTCAGAATTGTAGTACTGAAGGCCTCTCTCGAAGGTAGCCCTTCCGTCGTTGTCCCAGCTGCTCTTGAATTTTCCGCCATCGCCGATCTCGAGGCTGTATGTGCCGCCTTCATTCATAACAGGATCGGTGAAAAGATTAAAGTAGTAACCGTCTCTTTCGTCGGAAGCTGCCTCAGTAAATACAGTGTCATGAAGAGTGTCCGGGAACTCATAATCGCCTATGGGCTGCCAGTCAGGACCGGTACCTACAGTATTTCCGGGATCGTTCTCCTCATCGACGAGGTAGTAGAGATCGTTCTTCAGTACGTGGATAGTACCGGTCGCGTTTACTGCCTCAGCAGCAAACATTATCTCATAGGGCTCATCGGTCACTATGCCGAGCTTCTCCCATTCCTTGAAATGCTCATAAAGAGAGATCTTACCTTCAGCGTATCCGTTTTCAGTGGATATCTTTTCGCGGCGTATGCTCTTGATAGTGTATATTGGAGTAGGATCATCAAAGCTGCCTATATAATTTTTGTAAACATCATAGACGGCCCCATCGACCTCAATGGAACCTTCCAGCGTTCCGGCATTATCAGCAGGATTCCAGTCGCCCCAGTCATCGATGACTGCGAACTCTCTGCGCTGCTTGTCGAACCAGCCGTATGCGCCGAGGGTGTAATCACCGTCGGTCTCGACTTTGGCTCTGTATTCGATCACAGGTTTACCAAAAGGCTTTTCTCTCATCTCGATATCGTTGAGATCGGCGTCCTTGATTTTTTTTACGAATAAGTTGCCGGTCATGCAAAGGGCTGATGATACATCATTGAATGTAAAATCGAAAGCACCGCGGAGTTTGAAGTTTGTTTCGATACTGCCCCGATCGTCGTTCCAGTAAGCGTAGTCGTAAAGTCCGTACATCCCCGTTTCGTTCACAGCACCGCTGGCGGCGGTTACTGCCGCATCTGTCACGTTCTCTTCTGCTGATACCGGAGACATGATAGTTCCGGTTATGGCCATTGAAGCAGCGAGAGAAGCAGCTGCGATCTGCCTGAGTAATTTCTTCATAATAAACCCTCCTGTCATGGATAATAATAATGTCCGGCCGCTCCTTGCAGCCTACTATTATTATAGCATAACGGAAATGCAGTTTTCAAGTGAAAAATTGCGTTATATATCGACGTTTTCGGGCTTTTTTGCTCATTATTTGCGGTCGGTTTTTTCAGAGTCTGAAGAGTCCGTCTTATCACTTTCTCCGGACGTCAGCAGCTCATAGGTCACACCGTATTTTTCCGCGATATCACGGGCATAGGACATACCCTCCGACGGCATGACGACAGCCTTGAATGACCGTTTCCCCTCATCGCTCAGCATTGTGAGGGGAGAAGCCTTTGCACCGTCTAAAAAACTGTTGATGTTCTCTACCTCATCTGAGAGCTTGTGCATATGTGTGTTGTAGATAGTCCGCACCTTTTTTCTGAGCAGTGCCTTTACGGAATCACTTGCTATATAGAAACCTTCCTCAAAGGATGTGGTGGAAAAAGTTTCATTCAGCAGCAGAAGACTGTCCTCTGTACACTGCGAATATATCTCCCTGAATCTCACACATTCTTCGCCGAGTCTTCCGAGGTCGAGGGTTTTGTCCTCGTCAGCAGGGAAGTGAGTGTATACGCAGTCCACCGGTCTGTATCTGAATGAAGAAGCCGGAACGAAGATGCCGCCCTGTGCGAGAACGAAAAGCAGACCGACTGCCTGAGTGAGAGTAGTCTTGCCTCCTCTGTTCGCACCTGTGAGTATGTAGACAGTGTGGGTGCTGTCGAATACAAGATCATTTGTGACGATCTCATCGGCCTCCGCAAGGCTGACTGCCAGCTTCAGATTGTAGAGCCCTTCGGCCTTCATGGAGGCATCTCCCTCCTCTGCGACCTCAGCTTCACAGAAGGCAAAGCCGCGTTCCTTCTGACGTCCGATGAAGTCAGCAAAGCGGATGTAGTATATGAATTCGGGTATGATACGTGAGATATTGATGATAGCAATGTTTGCATATTTATTCAGAATGTCACGAAGTCTCCTGATAAGATTGCTGAGCATTTTATTCAAAACTTTGTCAAGATAGAAGGGGACATTGTTTGTGTCATCCCCCTGCACGGAATTGACGACAGTTGATCTTATGCGTCCGTCCATAAGGGGAGTATTTGTAACAACAGAGAATCCGGCGAGTTTCTCGACAAATCCGGAAACACTGTTTACCTTCTTGCTTTCGACAGGATGATAGTGCATAGCGCCGTCCCACTCGCTGCCGCTCTGAATGCTGTCCTCCGAGGCTATGGCGTCGGCGAAATTGCTGATGATGCCCGACTTTTTGAAGGGCTTGTCATTGACGGAGATAAGCCCCATACTGATCGCCTCGAACCGCGAGTTTACGTTGATACCGAGCGTGACGCTCTGTACGGGAGAGGCCTTCTTTTTCAGCTCAGTGATATCCTTTTTCATCTCAGCAAAGAACGCCTCATTGTAGAGTTCGGTGATGTAGTCGCGGAAGCCGATGAGTCCCTCCGACTTTATATCGTATTCCGAAAGACAGTTGCGCATCTCCTCCACGCAGCTGATATAGTCATCGAGCTCGTTGAGACGGTGCATGAGGTGCCAGAAGCCGATATTCTCATCTGTCTCCCTGTTTGAGACCGTGAAATTCCTGATGAATTCGATTTTGTCAAAAAGCTCTGTCATGCGCTTCCTGAGTTCCGGCAGGCCAAGGATATCGGCGAAGATATGCTGTCTGTACCGCGCGGTCTTAGGATCGGGCGTCATGGAAGAGAGAATGTCGGTTATCATCTCCTGCTCGCGGGCGTCATCCGTAAGCTCCTTGCAAATCGTATCAAGACCGAGATCGTGACAGGCATCTGTCGACAGCTTTGTTATGTCTGATCTGTCATCGCTCAGGAAGAGTATGCTGTATCCGTATTTCTTCATCTTGTACCTCCTGTGTACTTATCTGTTACATATATTTTAACAGAAAACACCTCATCTGTCAACATACACCGGTGCAGGGAAGTTTATTGAAAACAGTCAATTTATAGTCAATCTTCTTGTTCTCAGAGTCGTGTATATTATACATTTCTGAGTGCATATTTCAAAGGGATATTCATCGCGAATTGGTGACTTTAACAAATTGATGTGTTCAATTACAATTAGTATTCAAAATGTTTACAAACTTTGTAATTTCTCTTTCATTCTTCTGTAATATGTTGTATAATTGTAACTGCGGGTATAGTCCGCATAGTAACATGATATTGGAGGTTTTAACAATGAAGAATGCAAAAAGAATCATCGCGTCACTTACAGCGGCAGCTGCTATGGGGTCATGCAGCCTTTCACCGCTCTGTGCAGCAGGTATCATTCCTGAGCTCCCCGCTCTGACTGCGGTTGCAGCCGACGATCTCGTATACGGAGATTTCAGCTACAAGATAGTTGACGATACCGCAGTAACGATCACTAAGTACAACGGAAAAGCTACAGAGGTAACTGTACCCGCTGAGATAGATAAGCTCCCCGTTACAATTATCGGTTCCAGGACATTTGAGTCTGAAAAAGGCATCACAAAGGTCGTTCTTCCTTCATCTATAATAGATATAGAGCCCTATGCTTTCAGGAGCTGTTCTTCTCTTGCAAGCATAAATTTCCCCGAAGGTCTTGAGACTATCAGCTTTTCAGCCTTTGACGGCACAGCACTTACAGAAATAACTCTTCCCAAGTCCCTTAAATGGTGCAATGCCGGACTGAGGATCGATACACTTAAAAAGGTAACATTCGCAGATGGTATTGAGGAGATCCCGCAGAGCTGTCTTGAAAGCGCTGATAACCTCGAAGAGGTAGTTATCCCTGAGTCTGTAAAGACAATCAGCAATTACGCGTTCAGATACTGTAAGAGCCTTAAGGATTTCACATTCCATGAAGGTCTTGAGACCATCGGCTTCGGTGCATTTGACGGCACAGCACTTACAGAAATAACTCTTCCCAAGTCCCTTAAATGGTGCAATGCCGGACTGAGGATCGATACACTGAAAAAGGTAACATTTGCAGATGGTATTGAGGAGATCCCGCAGAGCTGTCTTGAAAGCGCTGATAACCTCGAAGAGGTAGTTATCCCTGAGTCTGTAAAGACAATCAGCAATTACGCGTTCAGATACTGTAAGAGCCTTAAGAAATTTAAATTCCATGAAGGCCTTGAGACCATCGGAGTTGGTGCATTTGACGGCACAGCACTTACAGAGATAACTCTTCCCAAGTCCCTTAAATGGTGCAATGCCGGACTGAGGATCGATACACTGAAAAAGGTAACATTTGCAGATGGTATTGAGGAGATCCCGCAGAGCTGTTTTGAAAGTGCTGATAACCTTGAAGAGGTAGTTATCCCTGAGTCTGTAAAGAGTATCAGCAATTACGCGTTCAGATACTGTAAGAGCCTTAAGGAATTTAAATTCCATGAAGGTCTTGAAACTATCGGAGTTGGTGCATTTGACGGCACAGCACTTACAGAGATAACTCTTCCCAAGTCCCTTAAATGGTGCAATGCCGGACTGAGGAGCGGCACACTGAAAAAGGTAACATTTGCAGATGGTATTGAGGAGATCCCGCAGAGCTGTCTTGAATCTGTAAATAATCTTGAAGAGGTAGTTATCCCTGAGTCTGTAAAGAGTATCAACAATTACGCATTCAGATACTGCAGGAGCCTTAAGAAATTTAAATTCCATGAAGGCCTTGAGACCATCGGAGTTGGTGCCTTTGATGGCACAGCGCTTACAGAGATAACGCTTCCCAAGTCCCTTACATGGTGCAACGGAGGACTGAGGAGCGGCACACTGAAAAAGGTAACATTTACGGACGGCATTGAGAAGATCCCGCAGAGCTGTCTTGAAAGCGCAAATAATCTCGAAGAGGTAGTTATCCCTGAGTCTGTAAAGACTATTGATGATTACGCATTCAGATACTGCAAGAGCCTTAAGAAAATTGAATTCCATGAAGGTCTTGAGACCATCGGTAATGGTGCTTTCGACAATTCCGGCCTTGTAGAGATAACCCTTCCCAAGTCCTTAAAAACCTGCATTCACCCCTTCAGAACACAAACACTGAAGAAGGTTACCTTTGCAGACGGAATAGAGGCAATACCTTCTCACTGTCTTGAAAACTCATCAGGTCTGGAAGAGGTCATTCTTCCGGATTCAGTCACAGCTATCGACAACAATGCTTTCGGTTATACTTCTTCACTCAGACATATTGATCTTCCTTCCGGTCTTACCACCATCAGCGCAAATGCTTTTGAAAACAGCGGCCTCAGGGACATCGTTATCCCGGACAGCGTGACTAAAGCAGGCTATGATGCTTTCAGAAACTGTAAGAATCTCCGTACTGCTGTTGTCGGTTCCGGTCTTACAAGGATAAGCAATACAATGTTCGATAACTGCAGGCGTCTTGAAAAGGTAACTCTTCCATCCGGACTTGAAAGTATAGGCGACTATGCATTCCGCAACTGCCGTTCTCTTTCCGAGGTGGAGCTTGACAGCACATCATTCAAGATCGACGTCAACTCTTTCAGAGGCTGCTATTCGCTGAAGGATGAAAGATTCATCCGCCTTGCACGTCCTGTCTCTGAGATAAAGGTCGATAAGACACAGGCAGCTATCGGCAATAAGCTTGATTTCACAGTCTCCTTTGATGTTCTCGATGGATTCACAGAAGGCGTAGAAGCCTATACTTTAAACCTTACAGTCCCCAAGGAGTTAACGATAGATGAGGCATCCGTAAATGCAGCCGAGGGCACTCTCGTAGAGGAAAGCCCCATAAGCGAGGACCTCAAGAAGATAAAGTTCACAACAGACAGCGGCAAGCTGACATTCTCAGCTTTTGCAGCCGAGGCCGGTGAATTCGATATCGATGTGGATCTCGCATTCAGATTCAAGGGAGATAACTATTTCGAGGCTATTGACAGCGTACACGTTTCCGTAAAGGAGCTTTCACTCTCCGCTCCGTCGGTTACGGATACACTCAAGCCTGAGTTCGGCGGAACAGGCCCCAAGGGTATGCCCGTTGAAGTCTACATGAACGATAAGCTCATCGCTTCACCCGTATGCAACGAGGAGAGCGGCAAGTTCACACTTCCCGTGGTGCTTCCTGACGGAACAAAGGAAGGCGACGAATTCGTTGTCTATGCAAAGTACGGCGATGTTGAGACAGAAAAGCAGACAATGGTTTATTCTGTCAAGAAGGCAGCGATCACTGATGTGAGCATCAGCATAGGCCATAATGAGGCTGTTGATATCACAAATGTGTTCACGACCTGCTATTCACCTGTAATGACACTTCTTCCCGATCACAGGATGAAATTCTCACTGAACATAGCAAACAGTGATCTTCTCGGCAAGGTATACGTGGTAAGCACCAAGGACGGTAAAGTATCTTCCATGGAGGCTGAGTACGACGCCGAGAACAAGGTATGGACAGCTGAGGGCAACTTCGGCAGCAGCTCTTATGTTCCCGGATATCTCAACTTCGTGCTTGTGACAAAGGAGCAGGCCGAGTCCGGCGAGAAGCCCGATCTCACCGACAAGTTCTATACACGCGACGGATATATCAGATTCATCATTGATCCTTCCGGCAAGGTATACGAGGCTGAGCCTTCAAATCCTGTCGAGGGTGCAGAGATGACAATCTACACTATTGACGAGAACGACAAGATCGTTAAGTGGGATCCTACAGACTTCGACCAGCAGAATCCTATCCTTACAAACGAGAACGGTGAGTATGCATGGGATGTTCCTGAGGGTGACTGGAAGGTAATGTGCAAGGCAGAAGGCTACGGCGAGGAGGAGAGCGATTGGTTCGAGATCCCGCCCATGAAGACCGATATCGATTTCTCTCTTGTAAGCCATGAAAGTGCTGAGGTATCATCGATCGAGTATAACGGTTCAAAGATCGAGGTACGGTTCTCAAAGTACATGGATCCGGCTTCAGTAAACACCAATTCCGTAACAGTTACAGGTCTCGGTGAATACACCGTCGAGCCCGCTCTTCATATCAGTGATGAGACATATACGGATACATTTGTGATCGGTGCTGATTACACAGAAGCTATCGACGTAAGTGTCAAGGTAACAGACGGCTGTCTGACCTATTCAGGTGCTTCATGTGCAGAGAGCAAGGAAGCTACTCTCCGCATCAACGATCCCGTTGAGACAACAGAAACTGTTGAAGAGCCTACAGAGGATACAACAACTACAGCAGTTCCTGTGACACAGCCTGTTGAAACAAAGCCTGTTGAGACAAAGCCTGTCGAGACAAAGCCTGTTGAAACAAAGCCCGTCGAGACACAGCCCGTTACAGAGGACGTTCCTGTTGAGCTTCCCACAATACCTTACACAGAGGAGCCCACAGATGCTCCTGCCGAGAGCGGGAACAAGACCGGCGATGTAAACGGCGACGGTATGGTAGACTCCAACGATGCATCTGCTGTCCTTGAGGACTATGCAAAGGCATCCACCGGCGGCGCTGCATCACTTGACAAGAAGGTCGCTGATATCAACGGCGACGGCACGGTCGATTCAAATGATGCTTCCATAATGCTCGCATACTATGCAGCAGTATCCACAGGAAAGGACATCAGGATCGAAGACTTCATCACAGAGGGCTGAGCTCTGAACAGTCCTGATATATAACAGAACAAGGCTGCGTAACGCATCATGTTACGCAGCCTTTTCCTGTCATGGGAATCATTCAGTCATATATCCTTCATAAGCATTGTCATACCTTATGGATTCAACGGCGAGGGAGATGACCTCCGAGATATAGGGCTTGTCCACCTTGTAGTAAAAGATAGCCCGTATCCTCTCCGGATCATACTCGAAAGCGGAATCTATGGCACGGCGGATGTTCCTCTCCACAGCCCTTACGTCACACCCGTGATGTTCAGCGACTACGGGATAGAGAGAATGCGTCAGCGAACCGAGCAGGGAAGGGTTATTCAGAGCAGTCGTAATGGACCTGATGAGCAATTGATAGCCTGAAAGGTTCGGACGTATCCCGAGCCGCTGAACAAAGCGGATAGCAGCGAGCTCAGCCGGATCTGTACATCTGCGTACAGCGCCGGAGCTCCTCTGGGCGGGAAGTATGTAGGTTCTTGTGTTATCGGATAATGTGATCGGTGCTTGCATTTTTGCTTCTCCTGTCTGTTTTGTATTTGGATCGGTGTTCATCCTGCCGGAATGTCTCTGATACCGTTCGCTCCCTGTTTCTTGCCTTTCACATCTTTAACTTGACAAAGCCTACCCGAATTGTTATAATTAAAGCTAAAGAATGCGAGCTGTTCAGAAAACAGCCCGTTTTTTTGCAAAAAGACCAATATTCTCCCTGCAAGGATATGCCGGAAACAGCGGAACACGGCGCTCAGCAGCAATTCCTGTCTATATATGTATTATACAGTAAATTGTCAGATAATTTCAAGCTAATTCCGGCATATTCTAAGTATAAGAATAGTCTCACCAATTATACCAGAAAAATACCAAAAAGGAGCAATACTGATCATGGAAATCGAAAAACTGAAAAAATCGACTATCGAAAGGCTCAAAAAAGTCAAAGCCGAACAGGGACTTTCAGTCTCGAAGATAATGGAACTTCTTGAGGCAAAGGGCAAATTCGTATCAGAGGCCACAGTAAAGAGAGTATTCTCTGTGGGCTCTGAGGATTTCAACTTCCGCTATCAGGATTCTATCGCCCCCATTGCAGATGTACTTCTTGACCTCTACGGCGATACCAGCGGACTTGATGAGGTGAACGCCCTCAAGCAGATAATCCACGACAAGAACCAGACCATTGAGTTTATGATGATAAAGTTCGAGGAGCAGAAGTCCTCCTATGAAGGAAACGTTGCCCACCTCAAGGGACAGATCCACCGCCTCTATGAGCGCCTTGACGTGCGGGAGCGGTCCATCGAGCGCAAGGACGCCATTATGGAAAAGCTGCTCAACGCCTATATCCTCAGAGAAAGTGAGGATCTTGATATATAGTTCATATATCATATTGACACCGCAGGATACCTGTGCTATAATGAAGCCAAAGAAAAGCTGCCGGCAGCGTATATGCACTGCATACTGCGGCGAGTCGCCGCGGGGCTTTATGGAACAGATCAGATATCAAAGATCCCTCCGGCGAATTCAAATTAACTCCGTTAATAATAGTATTCGCCTCCGGAATATTTGAATGCTTTGTGCCGGCAGCTTTTTATATGATAACAAAGGAGCAGCTATGACTGATCTTGATGTAATCGGCCTATCCGTCCTGCTTGACGTTCCGCCGGAAAAACTCTATATGCTCAGCAACGACAGAGATCCGCGGTGCAGAAGAAAAAAGGACAGCTACAGCAACTATCATACCGTAGTCATTCACCGCGGCAAAGGCAGAAAAAACAGAGTCCTCAGCGTACCGAACGTCTTTCTCAGGGCTGTCCAGCGCAGGATACTCGACCGCTGCCTTTATAAGCTGCCGGTCTCACCATACGCCACAGCCTACCGCCGCGGATTCTCTCTCCTTGACAATGCAAGGCCCCACGTCGGTAAGGAATGCATCGTAAAGCTCGATATCTCAGGCTTCTTCGACAGTATCGACGACGATATGGTATATGCCGTCATGAGGAGATTCCGTCTTTCCGTACCGGCATCCGTTCTCCTCACCCATCTCTGTATTCACAACAGCGTCCTTCCTCAGGGGGCACCGACCTCGCCTTATATCGCCAATCTTGTGATGAAGCATTTCGACGAGAAACTCGGCGCATGGTGTACACAGCACGGGATAACTTATACCCGCTACTGCGACGATATGACATTTTCCGGCACACGTGATGCAATACGCAACGCACAGCTCATACCCAAGGTGCGGAAGATGCTCAGCCGTCAGGGCTTCACCCTCAATGACAAGAAGACAGTCGTTGTCGGAGTATCACGTCAGCAGAAAGTCACTGGCATAGTCGTGAACGAAAAGCCGCAGGTGCCGAGGAAGCTCAGGCGCAGCATACGTCAGGAGGTCTACTACTGCTCGAAATTCGGCGTGAAGGAGTCTCTTGAAAGGCGCGGCTCCGATATTCCGCCGGAGCAGTATCTCCGCTCCCTGCTCGGCAGGATAGGCTTTGCCCTCCAGACCGACCGGAGCAATACCGAGATGCAGGAGTATTATTCCAGGATAAAAGAGCTTATGAAAGAATAACGGACGCCTTCGGGCGTCCTCAGCTTGTCAAAAAAGGTAGTTTCATCGCTAAAACCAAACGGTTGGGATTCCAAAGGGGCTTCGCCCCTTTGGTCAGGTCAAGGGCAGAAAGCCCTTGTGGGGTGTGGGGCAAAGCCACACATATAGCCTTCGGGCGCTCCTAACAGGAGCGACGACCTTCTGTCCTTCGGACATCTCCCTACACTGTAGGGAGTCACCGCAAGGGGTGAATTCAAAAACAGTCCGGTGGACTGTTTTTGAAGAGGGGACGCCCTGCAAGAGAGGGCGTCCCCTAAGTAGATGTAAGTTTTTTGACAGACTGCGGACGCCTTCGGGCGTCCTTTGTTATAGGAGGTGTACCATGCTAAGACGTTTGTCAGCCTTTATACTTTCGGCGGTGATTTGCTCTGCATTCTTCACTTCGTCTTCTGCGGAGGAGCACCGCGGAAGATTCACAGCCACCTTCATACAGAACTGGTACTGCCGTGACTGGACCCAGGAGCGCTGGAACGAGGAATTCCACGCCGCCGGAGAAGCCGGCTTTGATGCGCTGATACTGCAATCAGTATTTGATATAGTAAGGGGAGAACCGGCAGCAGGAAGCTCTGCACAGGACTTCTCCGCCTGTCCCTATACACAGAGCTTCTGTATGTATCAGTCCTCCTGTCCGGCAACATGGCACTCCTCACAGAACAGCGGCGACGCACTTGAGCTTGCCCTCTCCGCCGCAAAGCAGAACGGTATGCAGCTCTGGATAGGCACCGTGAACGATGATATCTGGTGGAAGTACGGCTGGGGCGAGCCGGAGAAGAACAGCGACGGCTGCACATATTTTGAAGACTGGAGCCGTGAAAATGCAGAGCTCTGCTCCGCGCTTATCCGCGAGATACAGGAGCGCTACGGCGAAGAATACGACAGCCAGATAGCCGGCTTTTACTATGTCAACGAGATATGGAACATCGACACAGCCTGTGCAGGCACTGACGGAGGTGAGTATGCCCGCATCATAGGAGAGAATATCCGCGCGAGCATAAGTGCCGCAGGTGATAAGCCACTTATGATAAGTCCCTTCTGGAATCCTGATGTATCGTCATCGGAGGGCTTCACTGCCTTTCTTACCGACCTTGCCGGTGAAGCAGGCTTCCGCAGTACGGATATATATGCCCCTCAGGACGGCGGCGGAAAGGAATACAGCCCCTCCGTCATGCGCGAATGGGCACAGGCACAGAAGGCGGCAGTCGGAGAACGTATGCGCTTCTGGATGAACAACGAGACCTTCGGGCTTTCCATGACAGCTAAGCCGATAGAGGAACTGAGAAGGAACTATGCCGTCACATCAGACCTTGCAGAGAAAAACATCCTTTTCTCCTGGGATCATTACTACGCCGGAGACAAGGAGCTTTCCGGCAGCTTTGCAGAGTTCTCAATGGAAAAGCTCAAGGGCGACGTTAACGCAGACGGCACAGTCAGCTCTGCCGACCTTGTCACCATGGCACGTTTCCTGCTCGGCCGGGATAAGCTCAGCGACTGGCAGTCCGGAGACCTTATAGAAGACTGCATCATAGATACCTATGACCTTGTCAGGCTGAGAGCCATTCTTTCAGGAAAAGAAAACTGATAATGCAAAAGCCACGCAGTATATCTGTGGGACTTCAGCTTGTCAAAAAAGGTAGTTTCACTGATAAAACCAAACGGCTGGGATTCCAAAGGGGCTCCGCCCCTTTGGTCAGGTCAAGGGCTGAAAGCCCTTGTGGGGTGTGGGGCAAAGCCCCACATATAGCCTTCGGGCGCTCCTAACAGGAGCGACGACCTTCTGTCCTTCGGACATCTCCCTACACTGTAGGGAGTCACCGCAAGGGGTGAATTCAAAAACAGTCCGGTGGACTGATTT
>Ga0310691_10000316_pt1 | contig 97437 bp, 63 predicted proteins | sample 176DNAGHGlowgp2_FD_203887 | JGI IMG/M metagenome (GOLD analysis project Ga0310691, IMG submission 203887) | Sheep rumen microbial communities from Palmerston North, Manawatu-Wanganui, New Zealand - 1766 DNA GHGlow gp2 (v2) (version 2) | ecosystem: Host-associated > Mammals > Digestive system >...
AAGCAATTTGATGCAGAACGTGGAATTGAGAACCGTCTCTTATCCGTAACCCTGATTTTCCTCAATACCCCGAACTGCCTTTAAATAAAGAAAGATTGCTTTTTCTGCCAAAATTACGAAATAATTCTCAATTTTTCAATTTTCAATTTTCAATTTTCAATTAATTTCTTAACTTTGCATCCGAAATGACAAAGATTCAGAAGACAAACATCATCCTGGCACTCGCAGCAATGGTTCTGACCGCGCTGTGTACGCTTAGCATCCTGCAAAAATGATAACGGACAAAGAACAACGGATTAACGGCAACGGGCAACGGCTCACCATGCGCATCAGCCAGAACAGTCTTTCCTTCTCGACCTTCAACGGCAGAGAGGTACTTTTTGAGTGCTACCCTTTGAAGAACAGTATCTCACTGGCCGCCAATCTGCGCGAGGCACTGAGGCAGACACCACTATTGCAGGAAAGTTACCAGCGGGTGACGGTGCTGACAGATTCCCCCATCCTACTGGTTCCCACCAATCTCTTTCAGGAAGAAGAGAAAGCGCTGCTATACCGTCATACCTTTACAGGACAGGAACAGCGGATGATACTGTATAGCGTCGTAACCGACTTGAACGCCGTGGCAGTATTCTCCATCCAGAAAGACCTGCGGCAAGTCATCACCGACCGCTTTTCACAGACAACCTTCGTACCCCTGATGGCGCCCGTCTGGCGACACCTGCACCAGAAGAGCTTCACCGGCAACCATGCCAAGCTCTACGGCTATGCCCACGACCACCGTCTGGAAGTGTTCAACTTCTCACAAAACCGCTTTAAGTTCTATAATGCCTACACCGTCAACAATGCTGACGATGCACTCTACTACCTACTGGCCGTTTGGAAACAGTTAGGTATGAATCCACAAGACGACGAAATGCACCTGTCAGGGGATTTGCCGGAAAAGGATCAGTTGCTGGAAAAGGCACGCCAATACGTCAAGCGCGTTTTCATTAATAATCCTGCGGGAGAATTCAACCGATTGCCCATCAGCATGATTGAGGGTATGCCTTACGACATGATGCTCTACTATCTGAAAGGGAGATGAGGCGTCAGGTTTTGAGATAGAGATTGAGTTATGCGTATCATCACAGGGAAATACAAGGGTCGTCACTTCGACATACCGCGCTCCTTTAAGGCACGGCCTACCACCGATTTCGCCAAGGAGAACATCTTTAACGTGCTCATTCAGTATGTCGACTTTGAAGAAGCCACGGCGCTCGACCTCTTCTCAGGCACGGGCAGCATCACGCTGGAACTGCTTTCCCGAGGGTGCTCATCAGTCATCAGCGTTGAACTGGACCGCGACCACCACCGCTTCATCAAGGAGTGCCTGAATAAGCTGCAGGTTCCCTCCGATGCCTCATGCATTCCTTTCCGTTCCGATGTATTCCGTTTCCTCAAGACCTGCAAACAGACATTCGACTTCATCTTTGCCGACCCTCCATACGCCTTGAAGGAATTGCCGACTCTACCCGACCTTATCTTTGAAAGGAATCTGTTGAAGGACAATGGCATTTTTGTACTGGAGCACGGCAAGGATTATAACTTCAGCGACCATCCTCACTTTGTGGAGCACCGCCAGTATGGCAGTGTCAACTTCTCGTTGTTTACAGCAGCGGGGAGAGAAGACGTATCAGACTCTCCCAAAGACGATGCAGGAATCGGGGATGCAGACGCTCAGGCAGGTCGCTAAGCGATAGGCATTGCTCTTGGTCAGCCAAGAAAACATGTTTGAGACGCAGAGCCGCCGACTCGTCATAGATAAAAATATTAGCCTCGAAATTATTCTCAAACGACCGGACATCGACGTTGGTAGACCCACAGGTGGAAAGTGCATCGTCAATGACCATCAGCTTACTGTGCAGGAACCCCGTGCGATAGAGCAGGACATGGGCTCCAGCTTCGTGCAACTCACGCAAATAAGGCCAGGAAGCCCATTGGGTAAAGTGCGAGTCAGACGAAAGCGGACACATGACACGCACGTCAACGCCTGACACGGCTGCGGTTTTTAAAGCAAAAAGCACTGGCTCACTGGGCAGGAAGTAGGGCGTCTCTATATAGATATAGCGACGGGCAACGGTGATGGCATGCACAAAGCCCTGCATGATTTCCGGATAGGGATTGGTGGGCGCACTGGTGACAATCTGTGCCAATCCGCCACCGCCCGAACGGGAGGAAGTCAGGACAGGGGGATAGTAGTCCCGTTTCGTAATCAGCGTGCCGTCAACGAAGTACCAGTCTACGAGGAAAGCCCGTTGCAAAGCGTACACGATACCGCCTTGCAGACGCAGCATGGTGTCGCGCCAGGGCTGGCAGCCTGTGCCTTTCACATAGCGCAGGGCTATGTTCATGCCACCGATATAGCCCACACTGCCGTCAATGACGATGATTTTTCTGTGATTGCGGTAGTTCAGCTTGCTGGTAAACGTGGGGAAATGGACGGGCAGGAAGGGACAAATCTCGATACCTTCTTCGCGCATCCGCTCAAAAAAGCGGCGACTGACGCGCCAGCAGCCCACATCATCATAGATGACACGCACCTTCACCCCATGACGCGAACGGTCAATGAGTGCGTCGGCGATGAGGTTACCCAGCGGGTCATCCTCAATGATATACATATCTATGTGGATGTGGTGACGGGCCGCAGCAATGTCTTTCAGCAGTTCAGGAAAGAAGGCATAGCCGTCAGTCATGATGTCAATGGTGTTGTCTTTGAATGGCAGCGACAAGTTTTGATTCACGAAGAGGTCTATCATCTGCTTGTGAGCATCGGGCAGGCGCAGGTCGGTCTGTTCGACAAAGTTCAGCATGGAACGTTTCGAGAGCTCGTCAAGCTGGCGCTGACCTGCAAGTCGTTCACGGCGATGGTTGACGCCAAAGAACAGATAGAGCACGATGCCTACCAATGGCAAGAAGAAGATGACCAGCGCCCAGGCCATGGTCTTGGCAGGCTGGCCATTCTCCATGATGACGTGGATGACGGTGGCAGCAATGATGCTCCACATCAGCGTCATACCCAGTATATACAACCACCCTTCCATTATCAATTATCAATTCTCAATTATCCATTAGCGAACGCGCTACACAATGACATCACTGCCGCGTTGTCGGGCCAGGGCATTGCGCAGCTCTTGCGTCTGCTTATACTCTTCCATCAGTTCCTTGATTCGTACCATGTCCGAGCCTGCATCCTTCAGCTGCCGCTGGACATCCTTCAGGTGCTGGTTGACAATATCCATTCGGAAGTCAAGGATCAGGTGCTGCATGCGCTGGCGCAAGTCGTACGTCGTATCCTTCTTCTCAAAACTGGGACTCAGCTGGTGACTGTCAATACCCAACTTAGCTGCCAACTGGCTGACCTGCGGGTCGGGATGTTGCATGAAGTAGAAATCAGCCTTGAAGCCCGGATCGGCAGAATGTTCTACAGCCTCTTGCAGTACCCTGTTATACAACTCGTTAGAGAAAGACAGACTATCCTGCCCGAGGTCGTAATCAACATATTGTGCCACATTCAGGCTGACCGTCGAACCGTCATCAGCCTCAACGTCAGAAAAGATCACTTCGTCGCCATGACGGATGATGTTCTGGATAATCAGCCTCTCCACCTCGGTGGCCTGCTCCAGTGCCGTGTGCCATCCTATCGCCGGGGTATGCGCCGTCGCTTCACCCTGCTGCAGATGCTCTTCACGCTCAGCAGCCTTCCGCTGTTCCTCCATGTCGCCCGCAATGAATTTGTTGGTCTGTGTAATCAGCGTACGCTCTTCAACATCCAAGCGGCGGGCACAATCCGTAATGTAAGTAGCACGGACTATGGGGTCAGGAATGACCGACACCGAGCGCACAATACTATTGATAGCCTCGGCACGCTTGATGGGGTCTTTGACGTCCTTCAACATCAAATCGGTCTTGAACTGGATGAAATCGGTCTGATGTTCTGCAATATATGCCTTCAATTGCTGTGCTGTATGCTTGCGGGCAAAGGAGTCTGGGTCGTCGCCGTCAGGCAGTAGCAGCACTTTGACATTCATGCCCTCTTGCAACAGCATATCAGTACCACGCATGGCAGCATGGATGCCGGCCTCGTCACCGTCATACAACAGTACAATGTTAGGTGTAAAACGGTGCAACAGCTTGATTTGATAGACGGAGAGCGCCGTACCACTGTTGGCCACCACATTCTCTATACCGCACTGGTGCATGGCAATCACGTCGGTATAACCCTCCACCATATAGACGCAGTCCTCTTTGACGATGGCTTTCTTGGCCTGATAGATACCATACAGCTCACGTTCCTTATGATATATCTCAGAATCGGGGGAGTTGACATACTTCTGCTGGACGCCCTTCGTTGCCGCATCCAACTTACGACCGCCGAAGGCCACCACCTTGCCGCTGACATTCATCCACGGGAAAATAGCACGGCCGGCAAAGCGGTCGAACAATTGTCCTCTATCTCCTTCTAGCTCTCCGTGATCTCCCTCTTTCTTCCTTTCATAACACAGCCCCGTCTTCACCAGATACTCATCCTTATAGCCCTTACGGCGGGCCTCGTTCACCAGCGCATCGCGCTTGTTCAGAGCAAAGCCTAACTTGAACTTCTCGATGATGTCGTCGCGGATGCCACGGCTGCGGAAATACTGCTTACCAATGGCTTGACCATCCACATCGTTCTTCAGAATCTCATGGAAATACTGGCAGGCCCACTCGTTGACCACAAACATCGACTCACGCTCACTTTGTTCACGCTTCTCGTCGTCCGTCAACTCACGTTCCTTGATTTCGATATTGTATTTCTTAGCTAACCAGCGCAAAGCCTCCGGATAGGTAATCTGCTCATGCTTCATCAAGAAGTTGACAGCATTGCCACCCTCACCGCAAGAAAAGCACTTACATATCTGACGCGCAGGAGACACCATGAACGACGGGGTCTTATCGTCATGGAAGGGACACAAGCCCTTATAGTTAACCCCCGACTTACGCAGGTTAACAAACTCGCCGACCACGTCAACAATGTTGGTGGCCTCCATAATCTTATCGACTGTAGCGCGGTCAATCATGCCGACAAAGGTACGAATAAGTGAGCGAAATGCCAAATTTATTTGAGCATTTCCGAACGAAAGTATCTTCGAGCGCAGCTCAAAGATACGAATAAGTGTGCGAAATGCCAAATTTATTGTTGCACAAAAGGCACGGTTTGTGCACATAGAGGCGGTTTTTGTGCATTTTATTTGGCTGTGTGCGCAAAAAGTAGTACCTTTGCAGCGCTTTTTGAGAAAGCACTGCGAGAACAGGCTTTTCAGGAGAGAATACACATTATATATTTTAAATAGTAAATATGGCATTAAAAATTGTAGTACTTGCTAAGCAGGTACCCGACACAAGAAATGTGGGTAAGGACGCCATGACCGCCGAGGGCACCGTCAACCGTGCAGCCCTACCCGCAATCTTCAATCCAGAAGATTTGAACGCCTTGGAGCAGGCTCTTCGTTTGAAGGAACAGAATCCAGGCTCAACAGTAGGAATCCTCACGATGGGTCCTCCACGTGCAGGTGAAATCATCCGTCAGGGACTTTATCGTGGTGCTGATACCGGTTGGTTGCTCACCGACCGTCTGTTTGCCGGTGCTGATACCCTTGCTACTTCTTATGCTCTGGCTACTGCCATCAAGAAGATTGGCGACGTGGATATCGTTATCGGTGGTCGTCAGGCTATCGACGGTGACACCGCTCAGGTAGGTCCTCAGGTGGCTCAGAAGCTGGGTCTGAATCAGGTCACTTATGCTGAGGAGGTTTTATCAGTAAAGGATGGCAAAGCTACCATCAAGCGTGTCATCGACGGTGGTGTGGAGACCGTAGAGGCTCCGCTGCCCGTAGTGATCACCGTGAACGGAAGTGCTGCCCCCTGTCGCCCGCAGAACGCCAAACTGGTGATGAAGTACAAGCGCGCTACCTGTCCGATGGAGCGTCCTGCTGAGGGTACGCCCTACGACTATTTGTATGAGGAGCGTCCTGAGCTGACACTGAACCAGTGGAGCGTGGCTGATGTGGATGGCGATGTAAACCAGTGTGGTCTCAGTGGCTCACCTACGAAGGTGAAGGCTATCAAGAACATCGTGTTCCAGGCTAAGGAGTCGAAAACTTTGACGGCTTCTGATGCTGATATCGAGGGAATGATCAAAGAATTGTTGGAAGAGAAAATTATTGGATAATTGAGATATGAACAACGTATTTGTATATTGCGAAATTGAAGGTACTCAGGTACAGGAAGTATCTCAGGAGCTGCTGACCAAGGGTCGCAAGCTCGCCAATACATTAGGTGTTGAGCTTCACGCTGTGGTGGCCGGAACTGACATCAAGGGTAAGGTGGAAGAACAGATTCTGCCATACGGTGTCGACAAGCTGTTTGTCTTCGACGCTAAGGACTTGTTCCCCTACACTTCAGCTCCCCACACTGACATTCTCGTCAACCTCTTCAAGGAGGAGCAGCCGCAGATCTGTCTGATGGGTGCTACCGTGATTGGTCGCGACCTCGGTCCTCGTGTGTCTTCATCACTGACCTCTGGTCTGACTGCCGACTGCACCGAGTTGGAGATTGGCTCGTATGAGGACAAGAAGAGTGGCAAGGTCTATGAGAACCTGCTCTATCAGATTCGTCCCGCCTTCGGTGGTAACATCGTAGCTACCATCGTGAACCCCGACCATCGTCCCCAGATGGCTACCGTCCGTAGTGGTGTGATGCAGAAGGCTATCTACGAGGGTGAGTGCAAGAAGGAGGTTGTTTATCCCGAGGTCAGCAAGTATGTCTCTCCCGAAGCTTTCGTCGTGAAGGTGCTCGACCACCACGTGGAGGCTGCCAAGCACAACCTGAAGGGTGCGCCCATCGTGGTTGCCGGTGGTTACGGTATGGGCTCGAAGGAGAACTTCGACATGCTGTTCCAGTTGGCTAAGGTGCTCCATGGTGAGGTTGGTGGTTCTCGTGCTGCCGTCGATGCAGGCTGGCTGGATCACGACCGTCAGATTGGTCAGACGGGTGTGACGGTGCATCCGAAGGTGTACATCGCCTGCGGTATCTCCGGACAGATTCAGCACATCGCCGGCATGCAGGACTCGGGCATCATCATCTCCATCAACAGCGACCCCGACGCGCCCATCAACCGCATCGCCGACTACGTCATCAACGGTACTGTGGAGGAGGTGGTACCCAAACTGATTAAGTACTACAAGCAGAACTCAAAATAAAAAGATATGTGGTGGAAGATTGTCATGCTCATTCTTGACGTGTTAGGCTGTATGTTTTTGGTTTACAGCGCCTTCACGGAGCCTGTACCATGGAAGATCGTCATGAATGTAGTGATGGCCGTTGCCTTTGCGTGGTACTCCTACGACATTATTAAGGATTTAACGAAAACAGAAAAGTAATTATGGCAAACTATTATAGCGATCATCCTGAGATCGGGTTCTACTTGAACCACCCCCTGATGGCTCGAATCGTAGAGCTGAAAGAAAAGGGTTTCGCTGATGCGAAAGAATATGACTATGCTCCCGTTGACCTGGGCGATGCCATCGAGAACTACAAGCAGATTCTCGACATCACTGGCGACGTGGCTGCCAATATCATTGAGCCAAACTCTGAGAGCGTCGACCTCGAAGGTCCACACCTCGAGAACGGCCGAATGATCTACGCCTCTAAGACTTACGAGAACCTCGACGCCACCCGCAAGGCTGGTTTGTGGGGTGTCTCGATGCCTCGTCGTTACGGCGGTCTGAACCTGCCTAACGCCATCTTCTCGATGCTGAGTGAGATGATTTCGGCTGCCGATGCTGGTTTCCAGAACATCTGGAGCTTGCAGAGCTGTATCGACACCCTGTATGAGTTCGGTAGCGAGGAGCAGCGCCAGAAGTATATCCCCCGCGTTTGTGCCGGTGAGGGTATGAGTATGGACCTCACTGAACCTGATGCCGGTTCCGACCTGCAGCGCGTGATGCTGAAGGCCACCTTCGATGAGAAGGAGAACTGCTGGCGCCTGAATGGTGTGAAGCGTTTCATCACCAACGGTGATAGCGACATCCACCTCGTGCTGGCTCGTTCTGAGGAGGGCACCAAGGACGGACGTGGCCTGTCAATGTTTATCTACGACAAGCGCCAGGGCGGTGTGAACGTGCGTCACATTGAGCACAAGCTCGGTATCCACGGCTCACCCACCTGCGAACTGACCTATAAGAATGCAAAGGCAGAGCTCTGCGGTAGCACTCGTCTAGGACTTATCAAGTATGTGATGGCCCTGATGAACGGTGCCCGTCTGGGTATCGCTGCACAGAGTGTAGGTGTTGAGCAGGAGGCTTACAACGAGGGTCTGGCTTACGCTAAGGAGCGTCAGCAGTTCGGCGACAAGATCATCAACTTCCCCGCTGTATATGATATGCTCTCCCGTATGAAGGCTAAGCTCGATGCTGGTCGTTCACTCCTTTACGAGACAGCCTGCTACGTGGATGTCTACAAGTGCCTCGAGGATATTGCCCGCGATCGTGCCCTCACTGCTGAGGAGAAACAGGAACTGAAGAAGTACCAGCGTCTGGCTGATGCCTTCACCCCACTGGCTAAGGGTATGAACTCAGAGTACGCCAACCAGAATGCCTACGATGCTATCTCTATCCACGGTGGTTCGGGTTTCATCATGGAGTACAAGAGCCAGCGCCTGTTCCGCGACGCCCGTATCTTCTCTATCTACGAGGGTACCACCCAGTTGCAGGTGGTGGCTGCCATCCGTTATATCACCAACGGCACGATGCTGAACAACATCAAGGAAATGATGAACGGCATGGAGGTGCTGGAGTCGCTGAGACCGATGGCCAATCGCGTCATCGCCCTCATCGAAATCTATGAGAAGGCCCTCGCCAAGGTGAAGGCTCTTGAGAATCAGGACGCTCAGGACTTCCTGGCTCGCCGTCTGTACGATATGACTGCCGAACTCGTGATGTCTATCCTTATCCTCCGCGACGCCACCAAGGCTCCCGAGCTCTTTGAGAAGAGTGCCAACGTCTACGTCCGCATGGCTACTGAGGACATCGCTGGTAAGGCTGCCTACATTGATATGTTCCAGGTTGAGGACCTCGCTAATTTCAAGGCTAACAACGAAGAAGCTGAGGCTTAATGACTGACATCGAATTAGACGAGCGCGTACAACGCGCTGTCGATAATTTCATGGCCGGATATGGCTGCTGCCAAAGTGTGGTAGCAGCCTTTTCCGACCTTTATGGTTTAGACGAGACCATGGCAAAGAAGATTGCCGCTGGTTTTGGTGGCGGCGTCGGTCGCCTGCGCATGATGTGCGGTGCCGTCTCGGGCATCGTGATGCTCGTCGGTCTTGACTGCGGACAAACCGAGGGTTCTGACCGCGACGGCAAGTCTGCCTGCTACAAAGTTGTACAGGACTTGCTCGAACAATCGAAACAAGACAACGGTAGCCTGATTTGTGCAGAGATTCTCGGCATCAAAGGTCACGAGAAAGCCAAGTCAAGCTACGTCGCTTCTGAGCGCACAGCCGAATACTACAAAACCCGCCCTTGTGCAGCTAAAGTCGAGAGCGCTGCACGCATTTTCGCCAACTATCTGAAAAACAAACAAGGCAATTGCTGACATCAGAGGAGCTTCGGCTCTGCAATCTCCTGACCGCGACAGAAGCGGTGGACGATCTGGCGGTCGTCGCCCAGATAGATGAAACGCTCCAGACGGTGCAACAGCGAGTATTCGGAAGGATACAGCACGCCGTCGTCGATGACCAGCGCATCGAACTCGTAGCCGGGCTCGAAGCTGCCGACCTTGCCGAAGAAGCTGCCAGCCGACTTGGTGGCAATCCAGAATATTTCAGGCAAGGTGAGAAAGGCCTTGTCGTGGTCAAGTTGATAGTGCATCTTGCTGACTTGGATGGCATAGACCAGCATGCGGAACATGTTGAGGTCGTGACCACCGCTGATGTCGCTACCAAGGCCAATGCTTACACCCTCGTCAAGCAACGAACGGATGGGTGCCATACCCGACGACAGGTTGAAGTTTGATGTAGGACAGTGTGCCACCATCACTCCATTCTGCTTCATCAGTTCCAGTTCACTGCCATGCGTCCACACGCAATGCGCCATGATGGTAGGTGTCTGTCCGAAGAGGCCATAGCGGTTGTAGGCATCGCCATAGCTCTTGCTTTCGGGCTCCAACTCTGCCACCCACGCAATCTCAGACGTATTCTCCGACAGGTGCGACTGTACGGGCAGCTGGTATTTGGCTGCCAGCTCACCGCAGGCCTGCAACAACTCCGGCGTACACGACGGTACGAAGCGCGGCGTGATGATGGGACGGACGAGGGGAGGAAGTGAAGAGTGAAGAGTGAAGAGCGAAGAATTGGCTTCTGCGATTAAGGACTCTTGGCCTTCAACGTAGGCGTCGACGCCTTCACTGAGCGTGTCAGGACAGTTGCGGTTCATTGCTACCTTGCCGACCAGTGCGCCCATGCCGGCTTCCTGATACAGCTTCATCAACAGACGGGTACTCTCAGTATGTACAGTGCCGAAGACGACGCTGCGCATGGTACCGAACAGCCATTGGGTATGTAGAAAACGACGATACATGCGCTCGGCATACTGGACATCTGCATACTTCGACTCCTCCGGGAAGGTGTAGTTCTGCAACCACGGCAACAGTTCCAAGTCCATCGCCACACCCTGATTGTGTACCTGAGGTGCATGCACATGCATGTCATTCATGGCAGGAATGAGCAGTTTATCACCAAAGTCAACGACCTCTACTTCGTCGACGTTGAACGTTGGACATTCAGTTTTAAGTTCTGCAAGGCTACCTGCTACACCAGCCACAAGACCATCCTCCACGGCAACATAGCCATTCTCCACGACCTCAAAACGTGTCTGCTCTTTCGTAAAGAGAATATGAGCTTTATAGATTGTCTTCATCATGTATAGTTTTAGATTTGTTAGTTAACACTGCAAAGATACAAAATTAAAGGTAAAAGCAATTGGTAAAAAGGGAAAATTTGCTATCGTCCCCCCTAAAAAGCAGAAAATTATGCGTGCAGAAGCTAATTTTTCACTATTCACTATTCACTTTTACCTTTAATTTTGTATCTTTGTACGTTGAAACCTACTAAATATTATCTACTATGGAACATCAACTATTGTTTGACATCTTCGGCATCGTTGCCAGTCTTGGTCTGATCCTGGGTTATCTGCCCCAGGCTATCCAAACCATTCGCACCCGAAATACTGACGGTATTTCACTTCCCGGCTTCATCATGATGGCCGTCGGCAGCTTTGGTTTTATGATGCAGGGCTTGATGCTTGGTCGTAAAGGTATCTTTATGTTTATCACCAATGCCATCACCTGCACCTGTTCTGTCATCATCTTCTATATCAAGATGAAGAACGACCACGGGAAGAAAAAGTGAAAAGTGAAGATTGAAGAGTGAATAATTGGCTTCCGCACAGAAAGATTTTTAAGATATGGAAAAGATAAAAGGACATATCGTAGATGTCGTGCGCCGCGAAATCTACGACGGCGAATTGGTTATCGAAGGTGAGAAAATTGTAGAGGTGAAGCGGTGTGAGCTGCCTGAACGGGAGAAACCCTGGCCTTACCTGATGCCCGGCTTCATTGACGGTCACGTACACATTGAGAGCAGCATGATTGTGCCACATAAGTTTGCACGCATCGCCGTCAGCCACGGAACAATCGGCGTCATTGCCGACCCGCACGAGATTGGCAATGTGCTGGGCGTTGAGGGTGTCAACTATATGATCCGCTCCGGACGGGAGGCTCACTTCAACTTCCTTTTCGGTGCCCCAAGCTGCGTACCGGCTGTAGGCGGTGACATTGAGACCTGCGGAAAGGTGATTGACGTCAAAGACACAGAGGCGCTGATGGCACGTGACGACATTGGTTTCCTGGGTGAGATGATGAACTACCCTGGCGTGCTGGCTGACGACAAGGAGGTGATGGCCAAGATCAAGGCTGCACTCCGCAATGGCAAACCTGTTGACGGCCATGCCCCCGGACTGACGGGACACCAACGCGACCGCTATGCCGCAGCAGGTATTACCACCGACCATGAATGTTCGACGCTCGACGAAGGACGCTCGTGCATCAAAGCCGGTATGAAGGTCATCATCCGTGAGGGCAGTGCCGCCAAAGACTACCAACTGCTGAGTCCGCTCATCAAGGAGAGCCCTAATATGGTGATGTTCTGCACCGACGACTGCCACCCCGACGACTTTGTGCGGGGACATATCAACCTGATTGTAAAGCGTGCCCTGGCCGACGGCTACGACCTGTGGGACGTGCTACAGGCTGCCAGCGTCAATGCACAGAAGCACTATAAACAGATGTGGGGACTGTTGCAGGTGGGCGACCCTGCCACATTCATCACGGTAGATTGCATCTCGCCGCACTTCCGGGTGGAGAGCACGGTCATACGAGGAAAAGAGGTTTTCAACTACAACGCCAGCCTGCCCTCAGACCAATCTAACAAAGACGACCACATTCTGGACCTGAACTTCCCCAACAACTTCGTGGCCGTTCCCATCACTGCCGATGACATTGACATTGACCTCAAACCAGGCGACACGGTACACATCATCCACGCCTCGGACGGCAGTCTGGTGACCCAGCACGATGAGGTGGAGCTGACAGGTAATCCCTTGTTCGACTCACGCTATCCTTGGACCGCAGTACAGAAGATTGTAGTCTATAACCGTTATGTGCCCGGTGCAAAGCCCGTGGTAGGACTGGTGCGCGGTTTTGACATCAGCGAAGGAGCCATAGCAGGGTCAGTGGCTCACGACTGCCATAACATCGTGGCCATCGGCTCAAGCGACGAATATCTGGTGAAGGCCATCAACCGCATTGTAGAAATGAGAGGCGGACAGGTGGTGGTCAGTCCCGACGAGATGCTTGACATCCCATTGCCCATTGCCGGACTGATGGCACCAATGAACGGTCATGAGATAGCCTTCCGCACGCTGTGCATCCAGGATATGGTCAAGAAGATAGGCTGCAAGATGAAGTCGCCGTTCATCACCATGGCTTTCATGTGCCTGCCAGTAATTCCAGACATCAAGATTACCGACCGTCACCTGATGAACACGAAGACGTTCAGCCCCATCTATTAAGTGTATCGTTTATCGTGAAACGTTTTGCATGTCATGATGCAGACGACGTCAGAATGCATTTTCAATGTGTTCTATTTCGGTGTTCCCATCGGGGGTGCCAACAACCGTGACGAGGTCAAAACGTATATTCTGACTGACGTTGCGGTATTTGACGTAGTGGTTAGCTGCCTGCTGCAGGTTACGGATTTTCTGATAGCCGACGGCAACTTCCGGGTCAGCAAACAATCGGTTGCGGCGCGTCTTGACTTCGACGAAGACAACTTCACCACGCTCACCGTCTAAGGCTATGATGTCAAGGTCGCGGTGGCCGCTTTTCCAGTCACGCTCCATGATGTCATACCCTTTGCGCATCAGATAGGCAACAGCCTGATCCTCTCCCCAGCGTCCTAAGTCGTTATGGTCTGCCACAATTCAAAACAATTCATTGAGAACCTGCTCTACGACCTTGGGGAAATAGGTCATCTCCAGGACATGTTCTTTCTCGGCAATGTCGTCGGCAGTGTCGTCGGGCGAGAGGGACGTACGGTATTGGGCTATGATTTCACCGCCATCACAGACGGGTGTCACCCAGTGGACGGTCATACCCGTCTCGGTTTCTCCAGCAGCCTTGACAGCCTCATGCACATGATGTCCCCACATGCCCTTGCCACCAAATTTCGGCAACAGAGCTGGATGCAGGTTAACGATACGGCGCGGGAAAGCATCAATCAGGAAGTCGGGAACCAGTGGCAGGAAGCCCGCCAGCACGATGAAGTCGATGGCATGTTCCCGCAACAGCGGCATCATGACACCGGCATCATTCAGCTGTGCCTTGGGCACCACGGCGGTCTTGACACCTAAGTTCTCAGCCCGGACCAAAGCGTAAGCATCGGCCTTGTTACTCACCACAAGGGCGCAGTTGACGCGTTCAGAACCACTGAAGTATTTGATAAGGTTTTCACAATTCGTGCCGCCGCCCGACACAAAGATGGCAATATTGATTTTCTCCATAACAGTGTGCAAAGGTACGAAATAAATTGAAAATTGAAAATTGAAAATTGAAAATTATTTCTTGGCGGCAGCAAATTTTTCACTATTCACTTTTCCCTTTTACTTGATATTTACTACTTTTGCAAGCAGAATGAGAAGAATACTGTCACTATGGCTACTTTCGGGCTGCATGACGCTCCATGCCGCCACTGAAGGCGACTCTGCCCGCCATGTAGGCTATACCGTCTTTACCGGTCCGGCATGGCAGATTGCCATGGACGAGTACGAGCGTAAATTTCTGCGCAACAAGCAGGCTTTCATTGTGGGTGCCGAGCTGAACTACAGTGCTTTGCCAACGGACAGCGATGCCTTTGCCGTGGACTACAACTACCCTACCCTCAGTTTCGGGGCAAAACTCAGTCTGAACAATGGTGTCACCATGCGGCGCACGGCTGATCCCTCGTGGGGCAAGGCTCAGATGGTGGACTACGACTCGCACTTGGGTAACATCGCGACGCTCTACGGTTCCTTCTCCCGTCCGTTGCTGCGCCAGGGACGCTGGCAGTTAGACTACACGCTGCGGGCCGGCGTCGGCTACAATACCTGGAGATATAACAAGACCGACAACATCGACAACGAGCTGATAGGCTCTCTCTTTACCATTTACTTCGGTGCCGGTCTTGTGGCAAGCTACCAGTTCAGTGACCGGTGGGGACTTACCGCCGGCGTGCTGTTCGGCCACCACAGCAACGGCGCACTGGCACGTCCCAACAAAGGCGAGAACCACGTAGGACCTTTCGTCGGCATACGCTATGCCCCCTACGACAAGGCTATCCGACAGCGGCCTGCCATATCGGGAGCACACTATCCCTTCCAGCGCTACTGGTATGCCAACATCCGCTTGGGCATCGGCGGCAAGACCCTGCTTGAGGAATGGCAGCGCACTCAGTTCCAAACGCCCCCCGACGACCCTGAATACCGTACGGAGGACTTCCAATTCTACATGGCCTATTCGGCAGAGGTCAATGCCATGTACCGCTATGCGCGCCGCTGGGCTTCCGGCATCGGTGTCGACCTATTCTACGGCAGCTATGCCGACCGGGTCCGCGAGCTCGACGAAGCGGCAGGCCATCATGTCAGCCACTCGCCATGGTCGTTGGGAATCTCTGCCAAGCATGAGGCTTACTACCATAACCTGTCAGTAGACGTTGCACTGGGATACTACCTGTATCGTCAGATGGGTGTCAGCGCCAAGTCCATCGAGAAACCTTATTACGAGCAGGTCGGTGTGTTCTACACTTTCCCACAACTGTATGACCTCAAGATAGGTGTCAGCGTAAAAGCCCACAGCACCAAGGCTGACTTGACGGAACTGGCAGTCAGCATTCCCATACGTTTCAAGCGGGGGCAGAAATGACCATTAGCCATTGACTGCTTCGAGCAACAGCTCGACCAGCCGTGGCACGGCATAGCGGTCAATGTCCTCTTCCTTAATCCAGAAATAACCTTCAGGAAGTGCCGGTCGTTCGTCCACTTCCCACAGCCAGAAGTCAGCATAAAGAACACGGTGCGTCAGCACATGCTTGACTCGCGTTGCTATTCTTCGACCTTGGAACTTTGCTGGTGGCATAGCTCCAAGGTCAAGGTTCAAAGGCTCATACAGTCCCTGCCAGATGTCACCGGCAGGGCGGCGGTGGATAGCCGTCTCGCCGTGACACCTTATATATATATAAGCAAGGTGACGCTCTTTCACCTTGAGTGTCTTCAGTTTGACGGGCAATGCAGCTACCCTGTCTGCACGAAAGGCCACGCACGTTTCCTGCAAGGGACACTTCAGGCAATGGGGCGACGACGGCGTACACTGTGTGGCACCGAAGTCCATCATGGCCTGGTTGAAGAGGTCAGCACCCTGTCCTTCCTTATTCAGGACGGGGAGTAACAGTTCCTGCGCCAGAACCGCAAACTCCTTCTTGCCCTCCGTAGTGTTGATGGGCGTCTCGATGCCGAAGTGGCGTGCCAGTACACGATAGACGTTACCGTCGACCACTGCTGCAGGCAGTCCGAAGGCAATGCTACCGATGGCAGCAGCCGTATAGTCGCCGACACCTTTCAGTTTTCTGAGACCATCTATGGTGGTGGGGAAGGCACCGAGGGCTACGATCTGCTTGGCAGCCGTATGCAGGTTACGGGCACGGCTGTAATAGCCCAACCCCTGCCACTCGCGCAGCACCTCGTCCTCGGAAGCTGCCGCCAGCTCTTCCACCGTCGGCCACCGCCGCATGAAGCGTTCCCAATAGGCCCACCCCTGCTTCACCTGGGTCTGCTGCAGGATGATCTCCGACAGCCACACGGCATACGGGTCGTGCGTCTCTCGCCAGGGCAACGCACGTCCATGTTCACGGAACCATTCAAGTAGGGTGGTGGAAAAACTCATCGTCATCTGTTTCTGCTTACAAAGGTACGAAATAAATTGATAATTGAAAATTGATAATTGAAAATTATTTCACGGCGGCAGCAAATTTTTAACTATTCACTTTTCCTTTTTACTTTATATTTACTATCTTTGCAATCATTATGAATAGAACCAAGCTTTTTCTCCTTATACTCTGGGTCTCTGTCAGCATGGCTGCACAGGACTCGCTGCGCATCCGCTTAGACTCGCTGCTGCGCGACCCGATGTTTGAGACGTCGCAGGTGGGACTGATGGTCTATGACCTGACAGGCGACTCGGCACTCTACACCTACAACCACCGCCAGCTGATGCGGCCAGCATCGTGCATGAAACTGGTGACAGCCATCACCGCTCTCGACCAGTTGGGCAGCGACTATGAATACCAGACACGCATCTACTATACGGGCGACATCGTAGGAACGACACTGGTGGGTAACGTCTACTGTGTAGGCGGCTTCGACCCCATGCTGACCGTCGAAGACGTGGCGGTGCTGGCATCGTGTGTGCGACGGATAGGCATCGACAGCATCCACGGTATGCTGGTGGCCGACCGCTCCATGAAGGAGATGCAGGACTACGGTGAAGGCTGGTGCTGGGACGATGACAACCCCATGCTGACACCGCTGTCCATAGGCCGCAAGGACAATTTCCTGCAGGTGTTTGCCGAGGAGGTGGCACGGTCGGGCATCAACCTTGAGAGAGCCAGACTGACGAGCAGCGCCATGCCTGCCAATGCCCGACTGGTGGGAACGCTGCGGCGCCCCATTGCCGAGGTGCTGGAGCGCATGATGAAAGTCAGCGACAACTTCTACGCCGAGTCGATGCTCTACCAAACGGCAGCATCGGCCAAGAAGGGACTGGCACGGGCCAGCGACGCACGCAACATCTCCAAACAGCTCTTTGCCCGCTTGGGACTGGGACATTATCCCTATAAGGTTGCTGACGGCTCAGGACTGTCGCTCTACAACTACGTGTCGGCGGAGTTACTGTGCGCCCTGCTGCGCCATGCGTGGCGCACACCGTCCATACGTCAGCCGCTGTTGCAGTCACTGCCCATTGCAGGTGTGGACGGCACACTGGAGAAACGCATGCGGGGAACGGCAGCCCAGGGCAACGTCCGTGCAAAGACGGGAACGCTGACGGGCATCTCAAGTCTGGCGGGCTATTGCACCATGAAGGACGGTCGCCAGCTGTGCTTCGCCATCATCAACCAGGGAGTGATGCGCAACGCTACAGGCAAGGCTTTCCAGGACCGCGTATGTAAGGTATTGTGCGAGTAAATGCAAAAAAAGAAATGAATTTCTTTGTTTTACGCTCGACTTTTCGTAACTATGGCTTCGCCGAAGTTACTTGGCGTTCGGAAATGAAAAGAAAAACACGTTTTTCTTTTGCATTTCTCTCATTATTTCGTATCTTTGTAGCGTTAAAACTATATAGGGTATGAACAGGGAGGACAAATTTGTTATTACCATCAGCCGTCAGTTTGGTACTGGCGGACATGAGATTGGAGAAGAGCTGGCACGCCGGCTCGAAGTGAAACTGCTGGATAAGCAGATATTGAACGAGGTGGCCTCGCGGATGAGAATCGTGGAGGATGCCGTAGAGAAGATCGAGATGCGTAACCCGCTGTGGCGCGACGACTTCACCAACTTCTACCGCAACTATATGGCAAATGCCACATACGACGGACAGGAGCAGGAGGACACCAGCCACGCACTGTTTCAGGCTCAGGCAGACGCTATCCGTAGCATCGCCGACGAGGAGTCGTGCATCATAGTGGGTCGTTGCGGATTCGACATCTTTGCGAACCATCCTAACGCACTGAAGATTTTCATCCACTCAAGCGTGGACTGCCGCAAGCGGCGCATTGCCGAGAAGTACGACATCAGCGAACAGGACGCTGCAGCCATGATTGTAGACAACGACTACAGCCGCGAACTGTACACGAAGAAGTTTACCGGGCGCGACTGGAAGGATGCCACAAACTATGACATATCGCTGGACGTCCGTAAGTTCGGTGTCAACGGCGCCGTAGACTTCCTGATGAAATGTATCGAATAGATACTTCCATTATCCATTATCAATTATCAATTATCAATTAGCGAAAGCGTAAAAAATGGTTTACAAGTACGATTTCCTTATTATCGGAGCCGGTGTGGCCGGCATGAGCTATGCACTGAAGGTGGCCCGCGCAAAAAAAGGCAAGGTATGTATGATCTGCAAGGCAGGTCTCGACGAGGCTAACACGTCGTTCGCCCAGGGCGGTGTCGCCTCTGTCACCAACCTGAAGGTCGACACCTTCGACAAGCATATTGCCGACACCATCATTGCCGGCGACTACATCAGCGACCGTGCTGCCGTGGAGCAGGTGGTGCGCAAGGCACCGGAACAGATAGAGGAACTCGTCAGCTGGGGTGTCAACTTCGACCGCAAGGACGACGGCAACTTCGACCTGCACCGCGAGGGCGGTCATTCGGAATTCCGCATCCTGCACCATGCCGACGACACGGGTGCAGAAATACAGCGCGGACTGATGGAAGCCGTGCGCAACTGCCCCGACATCGACGTCAAGGAAAACCACTTCGCCGTGGAAATCATCACCCAGCACCATCTGGGTGTCCGCGTCACACGCCGCTCGCCCAACATCCAGTGCTACGGCGCCTATGTGCTGAACCCTAACACCCAGAAGGTAGACACCTATCTGGCGAAGGTTACCGTTATGTGTACTGGCGGCTGCGGCGCAGTATATATGACCACCTCGAACCCCGTCATTGCCACCGGCGACGGCATCGCCATGGTCTATCGTGCCAAGGGTACCGTGGCCGACATGGAGTTTGTGCAGTTCCACCCCACGGTGCTCCACAACCCCAGTGAGACACACCCCGCCTACCTCATCACCGAGGCCATGCGCGGCTATGGCGGCATCCTGAAGCTGCCCAACGGCGAGGAGTTCATGCAGAAGTACGACGAACGCCTGTCACTGGCTCCGCGTGACATTGTGGCCCGGGCTATTGACAAGGAGATGAAGATACACGGTCTGGACCATGTCTGCTTAGACGTCACGCATAAAGACCCTGCCGAAACGCGCCACCATTTCCCCAACATCTACCAGAAGTGTCTCAGCATCGGCATCGACATCACCACCGACTACATCCCCGTCCGCCCCGCAGCGCACTATATGTGCGGCGGCATCAAAGTCGACCTCAACGGACAGTCCAGCATCGAGCGCCTCTATGCCCTCGGCGAATGTTCATGCACCGGGCTGCACGGCGGCAACCGTCTGGCCTCCAACTCACTCATCGAGGCCGTGGTCTATGCCGACGCTGCCGCCAAAGACTCGCTGGCACATGTCGACCTGTACGACTGGAACGAGCGCGTGCCGGAGTGGAACGACGAAGGCACCATGACCAACGAGGAGAAGGTGCTTATCACCCAGAGCGTCCGCGAGGTCAACCAAATCATGTCCAACTACGTCGGCATCGTCCGCAGTGACCTGCGCCTACACCGCGCCTGGGACCGCCTCGACATGCTTTACGAGGAAACCGAGCGACTGTTCAAGCGCGTCCGCGCCACCCGCGACATCTGCGAACTGCGCAACATGATCAACGTGGGCTACCTCATCACCCGCTGGGCCTTGGAGCGCAAGGAGTGCCGTGGCCTGCACTTCACCACTGACTACCCCTTGCACGCCTACGACAAGAAAAAATAATATCTCCAAATGTTTTAAGAAGGAAACCGGAATGACACCATCTGACTTCAAGACTTCAAAAATCACAGGTATGAGTTCATGATTACCCGTTTTCTTGCCTTTCCTGCATTTCCTGCACCAGTATGGATGTAACTTTTTATATCCAGCCTTGATACTCGGAGTATCAAGGCTGGATATTTTGAGTATCAAAGCTGGATATTATTTTTGATACTTTTGTTAAAATTTCTATAATACCGTCTTTGGTGCAGGAAATGCAGGAAATGCAGGTATTTGTACGTTACTTCAAAGTAACGGTTGTGGCGACGGTCATCTTCTGACCCATGGTCTCGTTGGCAACTTCGGCCTTGATGGACTTTACCCAGTTGTCGTCAGCCAGTTCGTAGGTGGCGGTCTCTTTCACGTCAATCTTGATCATGCCGCTGTCCATGACTGCATCGATGTTCTCCTTGACGACGCTGGACTGCTCGGGAGCCATCTTCTCAACCTGTGCGATGACGAGCTTCTTCAAGTCATCCTTGCTCATGTCCATGCTGGAGTTGGTGGTGATATTCTTGCCGTTGACAAAATACATGCGCTTCATCTTGACGCCCATCTCGTTGACATATTCCTCCTGGGCACCAGTCATCAGCGTCTTGCCGTTCAGCGTCAGTACGCTGGTGGCACTCTGCATAGATTTGACAAGGCTTTCCTCATTGATGCTCTCCGTCACCTGGGCCTTGAGCACGTCCTTGGACATCATCTGGCTCAACTGGGGGACAGCCTCCAGCAACTTGTCGACGAGCTGGTTGCTCATACTCTCTATCTGAGGCTTCAACTCTTCATAGTTGGCAATCTTCTCCACTTTGCCATCCTTGTTGGTGGCCAGACGGATTTTCAAACCCTTCATCAACTCCTCGGAGGCGGTCAGGATTTTTCCGGCGACATTGTCGTCAGTAACGTCTGATGCAAAAGAAGTGACAACGGCTTCAATCAGGTAGCCGTCGGCAGTAGCGTCAACAACATTGTACTTGGTTTCGGCTGTGATGTTGATTTCCTTTTGGCCAGGAATGGTTGAAACAGACTTCGTCACGTAGACTTTCTCAGTACCTTTAGCCATCTTGGGAGCAATCTTCGTACCCATCTGGGCCTGTGCAGCCAAAGCAGCTGTCAGCAGAACGCTGACGAAAAACAGTTTTTTCATAATGCTTAATTTATAACGCTTAATATTAATTATCAATTTTCAATTATCAATTATCCTACGAGCTTTGCTCGCTTATACCTTTAGGTGTAAGAATTAGCGAAGCGCTTCCAGTTTCACGTTCTCTAATTGTAGCTTGGCAGACGTTTCGTCAATCTGCTGTCCTACCTTATGATATATAATAGTGGTGTTCTTGATGTCGATGTCGTGTACGCAGTCCAACCCCTGGATGCCGCTGGCCTGAATGCCCGTATGGGTACCATGACAGGTGACATTGCTGATGTGGATATCCTGGAAGTCAGGAGCTAAACGTTTCTGCTCTTCGGTGTACTCAGGAACCTTGTTGGGGTCGCTGCCTGCGGGACGGTCCACATAGTCGCACTGGAAGACGATGGCCTGATCCTTGATGTCGGTCATCACAATGTCCGAGATATAGAGTTGCTCTGTCTTACCGCCTCGGCCAATGCCACTCTTGAAGCGCAGACCTGTGTCAGTGCCGCTGAAGCAGTTGTGACGCACCACGATACGACGTATGCCGCTAACGGTCTCACTGCCGAGCACAAAACCGCCATGGGCATGGAAGACCGTATTGTCCTGAATGACGATGTCCTCGCATCCGTTGGCGGGCGACTTGGGTTTCATCATACCGCTCTTCATGCAGATGCCATCATCGCCTGCATCCACCGTGCAATCCACGATAAGACCCACGTTGACGTCGGAGAAGTCTATGGCATCGCCGTTCTGGGCATTCCACGGGCAGCGCACTGTCACGCCGTCGACGATGACGTTACGGCAGTTCAGCGGATGTACGTGGAACTTCGGCGCATTCTGCACCGTAACGCCCTCTATCAGCACATTCTCACAGTCGGTCAAACGTATCAGATCGTTGCGCATCTTGTCCTGCTCCTCGGGTGTGGCGGCAATATTGTCATCGGCATTCTTGCTCCAGGGATAGAAAAGTTTGCCCTTGTCACGCTCTACACCACCGACAACACGCTGGTACTGGCTCCATTCCACGTCGCTCACCTTGCCGCGCTTCACAGGACGCCAGTAGGCACCGTTGCCGTCAATGATGCCCTCGCCGGTGATGGCGATGTTCTTACGCTTCGAGGCACGTATGCCTGCAAAGACGCGGCTGGACTTGCCCGTGGGATCGACGTATAGCGACTTGTCGGGCGAGAAGACGATGATGGCGTTCTTGTTCAGGTGCAACTCGATGTTGTCTTTCAGCGAGATGGGGCCCGTCAGCCACACACCCTCGGGCACGGTCAGACGGCCGCCGCCCTGCTTCTGCAGACGGCTTATGCCTTTGGCAAAGGCCTCGGTGTTCAGCGTGATGCCGTCGCCAACACCGCCAACGTCCTTCAAGTTGACCTCGTTATTGGGGAATACCGGCCGTTTGACGGGCTTCACCTCAACGGGCAAACCCGCATAGTATTTCTTGTATTTGGGCTCCGGCTCGTCCTTCTTCAGCATCGCAGCCTCCTTGGCATCGTAAGCGGCCAACTTGTCCAGATAGTACTTGCGCAGGTCACTCCAACGATAATAGGGATACTGTGTTGTCTGGACGGGCAGCGTCACCTCACGCTCATTCAACAGGGCCTTCACCAAGATGTCATCGGGGTTTTGAGTTTTGAGCTTTGAGTTTTGAGCTTTGCGATAGAACACCAACTGGATGTTGCAACCCATAGGGAAAATGCGATAGTTACGCCAAACGGCATCCAACTGGTCAAGGTCATCGACAACAGCACCGCAAGAACCCAGTTCCAACAGACATGCCAACGGCAGCACACACACTTCGTGACCGAAGCGCAGCGTAGCCTGCGTCTGTGTCACCGTGTCGGTGGTCTCAATGATGTTCCGCAACAGGTTCCGCTGCGAGAAGGGCATCACGCCACCCGTCTGCGGTGCAGCTCCGTAATCGAGATACCAGCCGATGTTACCTAAGCGCCACTGCTCGTAGATTTCCTCTTCGGTAAAAAGCGAATACAGGTCAGGAGCACCGTCGTGGCTCTGCATATTGGTTGTCACCTCAAACAGGTTGTACATCAGCGGCTCGGCCTTGATGTTTTCCTTCACCCATTTCTGGTCGTTGAACAGCACCGTCATCAGTCGGTCTGTAGTGATATGCCGACTCAGCTGCTTACGCATCTCACGACCTTTGCGCCCGCCAGCCTCCACCAATCCTGAGCGCGGCTGGTTCATATAATACTGCAGTGCCTCGCTGGCATCGTTATGGATGCGTGCCGTGGGATTGGCTGCTGCTAACTCCTCACACTCGGCAATCATTGACAGAATGCAGCGTCTCACCACCGTCGAACGCGCATCGATATTGACATTTTTAGCCTTGAATATTTCAGGAAAGTGCTGCACCAGACGCTGTCCGATGCCGTGGTGCTGTCGCTCACCCACGGTCGACAGGTCACCCAAACGGGGCTGTGCACCCTGCCATTGGCCATTCAAGGCAGGGAAGTCCGGTGCAGGCTGTGCCGCAAAGCGCTCTATCTGTGTCAGCACCTCTTCACCCTTATCGGTCAGTTTGCCTGCCGTGCGAGCTTTCTGCATTGGCTCCAGTACGCTGGTGTAGCTATCTTCAGCGATAAGCCACCGCGAACCATGCCGTCCGTAGTGCGACAAGTAGAAAGGTTTGTAGCCTTTCGGTGCCGGTGTCAGCTGCTTCGTCGGCAACTGCCGGTCGTAGTCCAGATAGTTACTACCTGCCAGATACTTGTTGGCTTTGATTTCCTCACGAGCTGTCTGAGCCACTGCCGTCAAGGAAATGCCGACAACAGCGCACAGGATAACGCCAAGGCGTATGATTCCGTTCTTTACCATATTAGTGTCGTTATACAATTCGTCTGCAAAATTAAGCATTTTCTTTGAAGCTAAAGAAGTTAAAGAAGTTAAAGAAGCTAAAGAAGCTAAAGATTTTTCAATTTTCAATTATCCTACGAGCTTTGCTCGCTTATACCTTTAGGTGTAAGAATTAGCGAAGCGTTTTCAATGATGTCCTGATACGTTCAGGAGCCTCTATACGACGCCCCATCTCACGGGCATCGGTAGGAACAGAATGTAAGGTGAAATCGGGGGTGTTATAAGAATACAGCAAGCGACGGTAGTAGTTCTTCGGATCACGTTGTGGCAGAAGGAAAGGCTTTGTAGCACGGCCATGATTATCCATCGACGAAAGATAGATGCGGGTGTACAGTCCGTCGTCGCGGCGACTGGTAAACAAAAACCAACGGCTATTGGCACTCCAGTTGTGTAGACTCTCCGACCTCTGACTGTTGACCTCATTCATCGCCCTGCGCTCTCCGGTCTTCAAGTCAAGCAGGTACAAATCAGCCTCAGGATGCCATACGGAAAAATAGCCATAGTCTAACAGAGTGTACATCAAGTATCGGCCATCGTAAGAGGGACGTGGCCATGTCACACTTTTGCCCGTAGCATCTGCACTGACAAGTGTGTCTACCTGTTCGCCTATTATCCCTGTTGACTCGTCAAAAGCCACTCGACAGAGGCTATACTTCACTTGGTCGTAATCAACAGGATAGTTTTTGCATGGCGTTGTGGTAAAATAAAGGAATTTCCCATCTGGCGAGAAAGCCGGCGTATTCTCTGCCCACCCTTTTTTCATCAAAAGCGTGTCTTTGATGGCTGCATGCGCTTGGGTATCATAGACAAAGACATCGGAATTGAAGTCGTACACCTCTATGCGCTTATTGTTACCCATGTGGAAAATCTGGGCGGTCTTGTTGGTGGAGAAAGCACAATAACGGCCACCTGGATGCCAGTAAGGATAAACCATAGAACCGCCTAAAGTATCGTTTCGGGCCTGTAACACTTCCGTCTTTCCCTGGCTATGCACAACGGTAGCGCCGTTCAAACCTCTGACATGAAACACATACTGTGCAGGATTCGTACGGTTCTGGGTATGACAATTGACACAATTCCCATGAATTTGCGAATTTTCTATCATCGACCGTTCTTCAAAGTCAGAAAGGTTTCGCTGATACAGTCCCATGTGACTGTAGAGCATATAACTGGGCGGGATGCGCCGATAGGTGATGCCCCATTCTTCCAATGGATAAGGACTTACCTCCATGGTAAAATCCCTAAACTTATACCATTGGTCGTCTTTCCAGGCATATACAGAGACGATGAGCCGACTTCCTTTGTTGTCTTCTAACAGCTGGTGCCAGTCATCTATGTCGAAGTCGGCAAAGGAGCCATTAGCATGCAAAGTACCACCTTTCTGCCCCCTTACCTCAACGTCAACATCTGTAAAGTCATCATCGGCCATCGAGAAATTGAGCGGAGCAATGCCAACAGGCACCGTCACCCCAATATAGTCCGGATAAATGGTCGGCAACTGGTCTACAGCCTGTGCATGCTCTGGACGAGAGCTGCAAGCCGTCAGCACCCATGTCAGCAACAACAAGCTTCCAATATATGGTAAATACCTTTTCATCCCTGTGTCTGTTTATATAAACAATTCGTCATCCGTCTCATGGTATATCTTCTGCAAAGCGCCATATTTAGGATGATCCTTAATGGTTTCCGGATGCGTCACCATCTGTTTCATGAACTTCGCCCACCTCTTATAGAAGAGTGTTTCCTCTAACAGTGAGATATACTTCAGTGCCACTTCGTACTGTCCTGTCACCATGGCAGTCTCTGTCAGACGGCAGAGCGCCCTGCCACTCTTATTGTAATTCGACGCACTCTCCATGGCTTCGAAAATGGCCCGTTGTGAGAAATTCACAAATCCCATGTGAAAGAACAAATCACTCATCATCATCGCAGAAGTCGCGCTCGTCAGTGCCTTATAGGGTTGATAAAGACTGGATTTCAATTCTTCCGGACTTATCTGTTTCTGATAATATTTAGCAAGAGATACTATATGTTGGCATGCCCTTGCCTTGGGTTCCTCCTTGTTTGCTTTTTCTAATACCTTTCCCCATGCCAAGTTACGCTGCAGATAATCATATTCTATCATCTCAAGCGTACCTATCTTGCCACACTGAATCGAGAAGTAGTCGATACCCTTGGCCATATTCGACAAGGAATACGGTACGAAATAAGAACTCACCAAGATACATACCCCCAACAGTAGCGCCATCACCATGGATTCCGCCAATACCCGAATCTTCTTCAAAGGCGGTCTTAGCCAACGCAGATGATAAACAGCTACGAGAAGAGCTATCGGACCTGCTATCCAATAACCTATAGGAACAAGCGCAAATGACCCCAGCAGACTGCTATTTCTCTTCGGCGGCAATAGCAGTAGCAGCAACAGCGTCAGCACAAGCGCTACGGGAAGCGTCATCGAAGTATCCATGTCGCACAGAAGATACCACAACGCAACTGACGGAAGAAAAGAAACGGCAAATGACAGATACTCCTTGACAGCAGGAAGGCAACGACGCAGAAGTACCCAGGTCAGCCACTGCACCAAAAAGAGCATGACGGCAATCATACAGGCTCCCCACGCCTCAAACATAAAATACTGCACCATGAACTCAGCCACATAGCGTGCCAAGCCTCCCGGTATGACAAGACGACTCATCAGATAGTCACTGTTCCAAAGGAACAACTGGAGAGCCTCGCGCTCAACCACTAATGCAGGACGCACAAACATCCAGAAACAAAACACAGCCAACCCAAAAAGCGTTGTCAGTGCAATCTTACTTATGGTTCTTAAATCCTTCATTTCAGACTGCAAAGATACAATAATAATTCATAATTATTTCATTTTTTAATTTTATAATTTAAAAAAAAGCTCCGTACTCTCACGAGCACGGAGCCTTGACATGTAAAGTTCTAAAAATTACCCATGGGGTAATGCCTTATTTACCAGCAAGACCATCAGCAAAGCCTGCGTAGGTGTGCTTGCGGGTGTAATCCAAAGTCCAGAGTCCAACGGGCTCACCCTTGCGCCAACCACTGTTGGAAGGAGCGTCGGTAACACACCATTGGCAGATGCCCCACTGCTGATTAGCGGGAATCAACTCAAAGTACTTCTTGACAATCCAGTTGTAGAGGTCAGCCATCTGATGATGCTGTTCCTCGGTCATGTCAGTAGTCATCACAGAGTTGCCTGCTGCATCGACATAGCCCATATCGAGCTCGCTGACACGAACCAGTTTGCCAGAGGCAGCCATGAGCTTGAACATGTTCTCAATAGCCTTCTTCTTGCTTTCCTGAGTAGAAGCGTTGGCATAGCAGGAGATGTGCATCTGAGAGCCGATACCGTCAATCTTGGTAGTACCGTCGGCCTCCCAACGCTTAATCCAAGCAATGAGGCTCTTCAGCTTACCATTGCTATCCCAGTCACTCTCCAGGTTGTAGTCGTTGATGAACAGCTTAACGCCCTCAGGACCATACTGACGGGCCAGACGTACAGCGGTGCGGACATAGTCATAGTCATCGAGGTAGTCCTGCCAGAAGAAGTCGGTATCACTGCCGCCCTCGGGAGCATGCTGCAGGGCATAAACACCCTCGCTGTCGGGATTGCCACCAGAGATGGCCTCGTTGACAACGTCCCAAGCCTTCACCTTACCGTCACAGGCTTCCATCATACCCTTAATCCAACGGTCCATAGCCCATGTCAAGGTGTCCTTCTTCTCCTCGGGAGTCAGAGGTATAGAGTTGAGCTTCTTCACGATGTTAACTCTGAGAGAGTAGAAGTCGAGCACGGCATCAGCAGTCTGCGGCTTCAGAATAACGTCGTAGTTTTTGCTGGGGCTGCCCGTGAGACCGGGGAATTTCAGAGCGTAGGTATGACGTCCTGCCTCGACGGGGATGGCTGCAGTAAAGTTCTGTGCGTCACCGCCCCAGCCGTTCTGCACGGTGAGCTGTACGCCAGAGGCAGCCTTGTCGGCAGCCATATCGACATAGAATATGTAATCACCCTCACCCAACTCGTTGTTGCCACCAGGCACGACGAAGAACTGTGACCAGGCACCTGTAGGCACGAAGTGCAGGGCACCGTTGACGATGGGAGGTGCACAACCCATCTGATAGTGCGGGAAGGGACCATCGGCCTTGTCCTCGTAGGTGTAGAAGTTAACTTCCTCCTCAACCTCAACAGCGGGACTTTCGAGCTTGTAGAATTCTATCTTCTTAATGTCCAGAACACAAGTGGCAGTCTGGGGCTTCAAAATGACATCGTAGCCAGAAGAAGGAGTTGCTGTGATACCCGGGAAACTCAGCTCATAAACCTGGTCACCTGCTTCAACAGGGACAGGAACTGTCATATTCTGAGCATTGCCACCCCAACCATTCTGAATGGTCAGCTGCACACCGCCGGTTTCGACGTTAGAGGCCATGTAAAGGCGTACAAGGTAATTACCTTCCGTCAGCTGATTATTACCACCAGGGAAGATAAAGAACTGGTTCCAGCTACCATTCGACTCATAGTGCATAGCACCATTGACGATAGGAGGCGTTACACCCATTGCATAATAGGGGAAGGGCTGGTCGGGCATTGAGGTGAAATCATTCACACTGACAAGTGTCTCGATGAGCGCATCCGGATCGATATCCAACTCCTTGTCCTTCAACAGAGAGTTCAACCACTTCACAGGCTGCTGGGCATGCCAAGCCAAGGTGTGACCGTAAACCGAAACACCGGCTTCCTCTGCGGACTTGATGAATGATGTAACACCACTAAAGTCCATATCGCCATTATCATTGACGCATGAAGCCATCTTCATGGCATTGCCGGCAACAACCTCATCGAAGTTGTGTGCAGCCAAACGGAACAAAGGACCTGTTCCACTCTCAAACTCACTTTCTCCGAGACCGGCACCAAGCTTGAAATTAGCATACGAGCTACGGTTCACGTATTCCTTCAGCGGAGCATAGTCATTGAGATACTCATAGCCTGCAATCGTATTGGGCTTCTCTACATCGTAGTTCCAATCGTCCCAGTCTGCACAGCCCACCAGCATAAGTGGACTGAGCAGTGCAGGAATAAAATATTTACTTAATTTCATAGTTTCAATCTTTTTCGTTAAATGATTAGGCGAAATTACTTCCAATGTTCAAGCTTAACGCCACGATTCATCATCGTCATGACGTAGTCACCTGTAATAGTCCATGCCTTTTCGTGATCTGCATCACCGGCATTGGTAACAATCGTAGTAGAGAACTGGAACTTCAGACAGTCAGCCATGCGCTTATAGTCACTGAAGTCCTGAATACCGCGAGCTTCGAATGTACCTGTACCTTTCACGACTCCATCCTGAAGCACCTGAACCTGACTGCTACTTTCACCATTGAACGCAAGCGTAAAGGTAGCATCTCTCGTAGCGTCAACCTGTTCCCACTTCTCATCTTTTTCATTCCATTTCCACTCTTTTACAGGGAAAGTGAATGTCACCTGACATGTTTTGATATCAACAGAAATAACTTCATCCAAAGGCGTATCCTCGTTCTTATGAGTGATGGTACGCAAGTCCTTTACAACGGTTGTACCAGTCTTGCAGTACAGACCAGCGTACTGGTTGATGTACTTCACGCAAAGCAACTGATAAGACTTGTCCTCAATGATGGAGTCACCCGTCAGAGATTCCACAAGACTTACAGGCAACACATAGTGGTTGGTTGCAGCCTTGGGGTCGTTGAAGAAAGCATCTGTCAAGTGGACAGTAGTTCCACCGATAATTGAACCGGCAGGAATTGTCAAAACGCTGGGATCCTCAAGCGTATAATGAGTAGTAGGAAGAACCTCCATACCAGAACCAGCCTCCAAGAGAGATGGTTTTATCTCATACCGGATCTTACAGTCCTTGTTGTTGCTGTAGCCACCACCCCATGTAGCCATGAGTTTGAACTGATGGTTATTATGATCCGTATTGTCAGACTCATCGTCGTTACCGAGGATAATAGGCTGAACGGGATCCTGCATAGCAAAGTAGACAGACGTCTTCCCATTATTACCGCCCTGGTCAATGGTGTCTTTGAGGTTGTCCTCCCAGTCACCGTTAGAACAAGCTGTCAGCAGCAAACCTGCCAGCAACATGCCACATGAATATATCAATTTCTTGTTCATATTATTTTAGAATTTTACATTGTTTTATTACCAACCTGCATTCTGAATGAGTGAGGGGAAGTTAAGCACCTGATCGTAAGGAATAGGACCATAGTAGTACTGATCTGCTACTGTCTTGCCCGTAAAGTTACGTGTCTCAACAGAGATTGGCGTGTATATCTTACCTGTACCACTATTCGTGATGCTGACACCCTTAGCCTCCTCATTGAGGTTAACCTTCCAACGACGGAGGTCCCAGAAACGCCATCCTTCGAAGCAGAGCTCAATACGACGCTCGTTACGAATCAGCTCACGCATAGCGTCCTTGCTCTGAGCACATTCGTCAAGATAATCGGTATTAGTGATACCAGCACGAGCACGGAGCGCCTTGATCACATCGTAGGCTGAATAACCAGTTCCACCCTTCGGACCATAAGCCTCGTTGGCAGCCTCTGCATAATCCAGATAAAGCTCGGTATAGCGGATACGTGCTACATAATGGAGCTGACTGCTGGGGTTATTCGGGTTCAGGTTAACGTCCTCACGGAGGAGTTTCTTCAGATAATAACCAGTACGGGTTGACTTCGATACATCCTTGTTCAGACCATCCAGGTTTTCAGTATTGTCAGCCTGCGTGTTAATCACCTTATTATCAGAACTTGCCTTCATACCATTGTAGAGGACGTACATAGCAAGACGTGGATCACGGCCTTCGTATGGATTGGATGCATCGTAACCACTCTTGGCATTCGAGATAGGATATCCGTTTGCCATGGGGAATGCATCCACAAAGTTCTGTGTTGGGTTGACACGACCCTTACCATAGACCGAGGGAGGATAGTTGTCTTCCTCCAAAGAGCGTGACTCACTCTTTTCCGTACGCCACATGACTTCTTTAGGACATTCGGCAGCCGAAAGCTTGCTCATGTTCGGATCTGCATACCACTCCAGACCATTCGGGTCAATACCGTCAAGACCTCCATTGAGATCCAGCACAGCCTTGGCATACTGGGCAGCCTGTGTATAGGTAACACCGCTTGCAGCACTATATGCAGGAGAAGCAGCCATCAGCGTAGCCTGAGCAAGGATGGCACGGGCAATACGTCCACTGAAACGACCGTCAAAGTTCGTACCCAACACGCGGTTGTAGGTAGACTTCGTAACGGTATATGACTTACCGAAGCAGTTGACAGTCTCTGTTTCATTGTCAGTATCCTTATAGTCGATAGGCAATACGCGTACAGCTTCCTCGGCATCTTCAATCAACTGCTTCATACAGTCAGCGTATGAGGCACGTACTTCTAATGAAGCATGGTCTGACTCGATGGTTGTAGGCAGAAGGATCAGGGGGAAGCCAAGCAGGTTACCTGCGTTATCATATCCACCATGAGCACGGAGCAGGTAGAACATGAAGAGCGCACGTAGACCTCTTGCCTCACCGACATAGCGCTGATGGTACATATCACGAATAACCTCGTCATTGTTCCAGTTCACCTTATCGACGTTGTCGAGGAAAAGGTTGATGTACTGAATGGCTGCACGGCAGTTACGCCAAGTCTCAACGGGATTGTTTCTGGAAGTCCAGTTGTCCACTGCAGTCATCTTACGATAGCTGTTGTCGGCATCGTTTGAAACAGCATCATCCGTAGCCACTTCTGTGAACGGATACGATCCGTTAGGCAGACGGGTATAGGCATTGCCGAGTACACCATCAGCATAGTCAGGATGGTCAAACATATACTCGAAGCCTAAGTGGTTTTCGATAGCAGGCTCGAAGAGGTCATCACAACTTGTGAGTCCCAAGGCAAGTGTAAGTCCAAGCACCACAGCCCCAACCTTGCTTTTTGATATTATGTTATTCATAACTTTTGTCTATTATCTATTATCTCTTATCTATAATCTATAATCAGAATTGAACCTTAGCACCAAGCGTGAAGCTACGTGACTGAGGAGCTGAACCTACGTTACGTTCCATCAGCTCACGCTCACCAGAGAAGGTGAGAAGGCTGCTACCGTTTACATAGACCTGAAGACCCTTTACGAAGCTGTTAGCACCGAAGATTTTCTGATCAAAGTCGTATGTAAGCTGTATGCGCTGCAAGTCGATACGGTCTGTAGAGTACATCCAGTAATCAGAGGCACGGAAGTTATTGTCACCACCCTGAGTGGTCAGACGCGGATAGCTGATAGCTTCACCATTTTCATACTTCTCTGCAGTCCAAGCACCAAGTACGACATCACTGTACTTGCGCTCACCATATACCCAGTTATAAGTATCGTTCTTGAGGGCATGACCTCCGAACTGACCGGTCAACATGGTAAAGAGGGTGAAGTTCTTATACTTCAGAGTCAGGTTAAAGCCACCTGTGAAGCTGGCGCTCCAACGACCCAGTTCTACCTCATCCTGAGAGTCAATCTTACCATCATTATTCTGGTCTACATACTTCAGGTCACCAGGCTTTACCTCACCAAATGAACTTGTGGGAGAATTGAGAATGTCGTCGTTGCTATTGAAATAGCCGAGACACTGCAGTCCCCAGAGGCCATCCGTATATTTGCCCTCGCGACGGAGATAGTCATACTCCACGTTCTCGGCAACCTGCAGATTCTCTGACGTGGTGGTCATGCCGACGAGCTGTGCACCGAGTTCAAAATCGCCAAACTTCTCGTTGTACATCACAGAGAAGTCCAAGCCCTGACGACGGTTCTTACCATAGTTAATGTATGGAATGAAGGTTGATACGGGCCAGTAAGTATGCATATAGCTTGGATAGATGTAGTCAGGCTGAGCGGTCAGGCCGTCAGTCGTCGTATTGAAGTAGTTGACAGCAAAGTTCAATCTTTTGCCGAAGAGGGCACCATTCAGACCAACGGTAAACTCCTTACGCTTGATGAAAGAGAGATTCTCATTGCCACCACGCTGTGAGTCAGACGTCTGAATGCTGTTGTTGGCATCAGACCATCCCCACCATGTACCCGTAGCAGTAAAGATACTCTCATACATATAGAATTCAGAAATGTCGAGGTCCTGATTCAGGACGGTGTAACCTGCTGTCAGGCGGAGGTCATCCACCCATTTGACATCCTTCATGAAGTCCTCTCCGGTCAGACGCCAGCCTAAAGTGGCAGAGGGAGAGAGCGCCTCACGATGGCCTTGAGCCAGACGTGCTGAGTGAACGGCATTGGCAGCAAGATCTGCATAATACTTGTGAGCATAGTTGTAAGAAACCTGAAGACCAAGGTTTGCATTGCTGATCTTATGATAATTACCACTAATCGTCTGCTGATAACCGTTGGCAACCAGAGTAGCGTGGAGATTATGAGCACCAAAAGCATTCACATAGTCGAACTGGCCATTCCAGGCAATCGTCTGCTTCTCTGCTGAGTTGCTGGCGTTCAGGATACCATTATGCTTGTATTCTGATATCACGTCGAGCGAACCGACAACATCATGACCATCAAGCTGTGACCAATTGACTTTGAATGAATCGTACTGGTCATTCAGTGAAGTCGTATAGGATGTTGAGTAGTCAACAGCGAACTGCGTCTTGAAGCTCAAGCCTTTGAGGATAGCAGCCAAATCGAACTTGACACCTGCATCGAACTGCATCTGACGACTGGTCCATGTGTTGTAACCGGCAGCGTACATGTCAGCGAAAGCGTTGGTACGGTCATCCTGAGTGGCACCGAGGAAGTAACGGCCGGCAGGCTGTCCGGCAGGATTAACAAGGATGTTCTTTGAATTGTTAATCAGAGCCCAAGAGTCAGCATCCGACTCATCGATATAGGAAACCGGGATAAACGGAGCTACACGAACAGGACGGAGCGTAGACGCAGCCCCCCAGAAATCAGCGTTTGAATTGCGCTGGTTGTAATAGGTTGCGTTGGCATTCACCCAACCTGTAGCCCAATCAGAAAGACAAAGGTCAATGTTACCACGAACGTTCAAACGATCGGTAAAGTCATCCTTGCCTTCACCGAAGTTGATGTAGTCACCCAAACGATAGTAGCTGACGTTAGCATAGAACTGAGCAAACTTACCACCACCTTCAAACTCTGCGGTGACATCCCAGCGCGACTTGGTCCGCTTCAGATAGTCAGAAGTATAGAACTGCTGATTGGGGTAACGATAAGGATTTGCACCAAGAGCGGTGTTGTAAATATCCTCATCAGTGTACTTTTTAGCAAGGCCGTCGTTAGTCAGTGCCTGATTATAGAGTGTCATATACTGAGCACCATCCAAATACTTGGGGAAAGATTTGGCTACATCCATCTGATAGTCGGCACGGGCCGTAATCTTCAGCGGCTGAATCTTACCACGCTTGGTGGTAATCAGGATAACACCCTTTGAAGCACGGCTACCGTAGAGAACGACAGCAGATGCACCCTTCATGAAAGTAATATCCTCAATCTCTGTAGGCAATACGTTGTTGGCATCACGGGGAACACCGTCAACCAGAACAAGTGCATCACCCTGGTTCCACAGCTGGCCATTGTAGCCTGCCACCAGAGCCTGCATGTTGTCGAGGCTGTAGGTGCTATAGCTCTTCTCTAACAAATCCCGCACATTAACGGTGCTTACAGGCACAACAACATCACGGGCATCCGACTGACGGAAAGCCACATTAATGGTATCAGCTTCTGCAGGACTACCGGTGCTAACCGTCGTCTCCTGCGCCATCACGTCTTGCGTAAACAAGGCGAAAAGTGAAAGCGGAAGAATACCTATATATTTAGCTATATTGTTCATAAAATCTTTATTCTTTATACATTATTCTTTATTCACACTATTACCAACCTGGGTTCTGGAAGAACTCCGGATAGATGCTGGTATCCTTTCTCTTCAAAGGCAACCACCAGTGTTTGTCCGTGAAGTTACGTTTGAGAATCGTTTTCTCCATATATCCAGATACCAATGTCTCCTCAGGATGCTTCGGATCAAGTTCTCCGGCACGTGTAAACTCCTGAGAGGTCTTGACATTGTAAGGAGCCTTATCCAGCAACAGCCAACGACGGAGATCGTTGAAACGATGTCCTTCGAAAGCCAGCTCACAAGCACGCTCACGACGAACTTCGTCCATGAACTTGTTCTTGTTGTTTGCATTTTTATCAGCAACACCAGCTACGCCGGCACGCTCACGGATTTTGTTAATAGCTTCAAGCGCATTGAGCGGACAATTGGAAGCCTTGTAGTTAGCGCCACCAGCAGCAGCACATGCCTCAGCATACATAATGTAGCAGTCAGCCAAACGGAGATAAGGACAGTCAATATATAGCTTCATATAAGTACTACCCATGTCGTAGTTGTTGGCGAGCATTGGGATGAACTTGTAGAGGAAGTAACCGGTACGGCTCTCATTGATATCGTCGCGATAAGAACCACCTGTATACATATTAGCATAACGGTTCTCCTCGGGCTTAATGGTACCTTCTACAACCTGCACGCCATCATAGACGATGTCATGATAGAAACGGGGGTCACGGTCTTTCCAAGGATGGGTAGGATCGAAACCTGAATCGGGGTCATCCAAAGGTAAGCCGTTAGCCATACCGTATGCATAGTTGACGTAGTTGGCTGTTGGCATAGAGAAAGACTGACCACCAGTAAGGATCTGACCGCCGAACTCGGTAAACACACCATAATGAGAGTTCTGCCAAGCATTTTCTGCAATAGCACGGAGGATAGACTCGGTGGATCCGGGAGGAAGCATGTTCTTGTTCCATGTATAGAAGAGGTCAGAATACTCTGAGAAATCAACCAACTTATACTGAGTCCTGTTACCTTCAACCAAAGCGAGCAGCTCACCAAGGGCATCGGCAGCCTTCTTGGCATATTCAGTATCATACTCGTATGTGCTGGCCTTGGAGTTAAGCACTTCCATTCTCTCGTTGGTGTTCTTCATCAGAGGAGAAGCAGCCCAAAGATAGTTTTTACCTAAATAAGCAAGAGCGGTAATCTTATTGATGCGGAAACCATTCTTACCCTGAGTATCGCTACCTACAGGTGACTTATCCCAGTCGATGGGCAGCAAATCAGCAGCCTCACGGAAATCCTTGGCAGCCTTGTCAGCACATTCCTGATAAGTTTCACGAGGAAGTGTTATAGGCTGGTCAGAAGCAATGACGTGATCAATGTAAGGCAGTCCGCCGAAATACTGCATCAACATAAAGTGGAACCAACCGCGGAAGAACAGAAGCTGTCCTTTAACGGTATTTCTCTCTTCGTCAGTTGCAGCTGTCATCAGGTCCATGTTCTCAAGACCTAAGTTACACTTACGGATGCCATACCATGCAGCAGGCCAAAGTCCACGTTTGAAACGGTCATTAGGATTGAATTCTGTACTGGGCTCCATAAAGCCAGAACCCCAACCGTCAAATTCTCTCTGCCAGCCCCAGAAGTCGCCCTGGTCAACCTTATAGCTCATGTGGTAGTTAATACCTACAGCCATGATATCGTCGTCACCCCAGTTCCAGGAAGTGGTCCAATATCCACGAGTGAAGTCAGGCATACAGAGATAAAGCTCTTCTGTAAAGCCCTGGAAGTTCTTGAAGTTCTTGAAGGCATCCTCAGCAGAAACGTCTGATTCTGGAGCCTTGTCAAGATAGTCTGTACAGCTGGTAGCCATTGTCAAAGACAGTCCCAGTGCAAACATGACTGCAACAGACTTATATATTGAAAATAATCTTTTCATATTATATATTAATAATGTATTATATTACATGTTTACAACTCGAACTTAAGACCGAAGTTGATACGCTTCAAAGTCGGGTAAGCACCCTGTGAAGCCAAACCTGTTCCGGCAAAGTTGCTTTCACGGTCATCAGGCATATCAGTCCAAACGAAGAGATTGTTAGCATTGACATAAACTCTCAACATGTTAAGGCCGATCTTACGAACCCAACCACTATTCCATGTGTAAGCAACTTCAAGGTTCTTAAGACGGCAGAATGAACCGTCGAAGAGGAAGCGCGTACCCTCATAGTAGTTCGGAGTGGTGTTCATGCGGAGTGTCGGAATACCCTCATGTGTTTCAGGCGACCAATAAGCACCCTCGTCAAATACCGTATGCAGATAAGGCTTAGGCAGTGAGTTGAACGCTACGTAACGGCTGACGTTGGTCACGCCATAGAGCTGTGCATAGAAGCTGAAGCCCTTATAGTCTAAGCCCAGCGTCAGGTTGTAGGTGTTCTGGGGGATACCTGTATAAGCGTATGGTGCGCTATCGTTGGCATCAATGACACCGTCGCCATTGAAGTCAGTGATAATATACTGACCAGGAAGTTTCTGGTTGTCATTGGTATTATGAGTAGACATGGCAATAACCTCATCCCAGCTATTGGCAAAGCCATTATCTATATAGCTGTGCGCCTGATTGATAGAATAATCAAACTTCTTCTGATAGGCGGGCAAGTAGTATGCATCGTCGTGCTCAAGAATGACGTTCTTGGCATGGGTCATACTCATGTTGGCGTAGGCGTGGATACCATTGGCGAAATCGTACTTCAAACGGAGTTCCAACTCATAACCCGTGGTCTTCGTTCTACCTTTATTCATATAAGGAGCAGTAGCACCGAAATAGGAAGGTACAGAACGCTCACCACCAGGAATCAGAATGTCAGAACGCTTCTCGTGGAAGAACTCGAATGTACCGGCAATAATACCATTCAGGAATGCATAGTCAATACCAAGGTTCTGCTTGATAGCCTTCTCCCAGTGAGTCTCAGGGTTACCGACCTTACTTTCCTTAAACCAAGTATAAGGAGAATTGTCATTCGGGTTGGTGGAGTTCAGCTTAGTGTTGCCGCCGTATGCCCATTCAGTCTGATAGAGCCAGCGCTCACGAATGTAGTCCTCACCGATTTCACCGTAAGAATAACGAATTTTCAGGATGTCAATCAGGTTACGGCCAAAGAGCTGTGCCCCTGCAACAGGTTTGAACCATTTTTCATTGGCAATGTTCCAACCGATAGCGCCTGAATTGAAGAAAGCAAAGCGGTTGTCGCTGGAGAACTTCTCAGAACCGTTGTAAGCACCGTTGTACTCCAACATGTAACGGTTGTCGTAGTTATAAGTGGCACGGAAAGCCCAGTCCTCACGATAGTGTGCAAACTCACTACCAGTGGCACGCTCAGAACGGTTGAACACACCCATGGCGGTTACATCGTGCTTACCGAACTGGCGACCCCAGAACAGCTGTACCTGATAGAAGAGGTTACGCTGTGTTGCCCGGTTGTTCAGAGAACCGCCATCAGTTGTCCATGCTCTCTGCTCAACAAAGTCGAAGTTGTTGTTACCACCAGGTTTCTCAGCATACTCTACAACGCCCGTCAGAGGATCCACATATTTATATTGTGCATTATGATAGAGGTCATTGATACCACGATTAGTCTCGACGAATACGTTATCCCAAGAGACAAGACCTGAAAGTTTCAGCCCCTGGGTAATGAACGACAGATCCTGCTCCAAGGTGAAGTCGGTGTTGATACGAGTGGTGGTAGTCTGGTTGGCACCATGCAATGCAAGGTTGGTCACTGAGTTAGGAGCACCCTGCGTGTCTTTGGGATAATAGCCCCAGATGCCATCGCTGTAACGTGGCATAAACACATCGTGGGGAGCAGAATAAGCTGCCTGCCACAACTGTGTCTCATACCATGAGTTTGGTTCAAGTCCATAAGGAGAATCCTTGATGCCATAACTACCGGCAAGGTTGGCCTTCAAGACAGTCGTCTTGGTGAGCTGGAAGTCAAGGTTTGAACGAACGTTGATACGGTTGAAACCGTAACCGCCCTTATAACCACGGTTGTTGTCCCACTCACGGAAAAGGTCACCCTCGTGCTGATAGTCAACAGCAGCGAAGTATTTAACATCCTTGGTACCACCGGCGAGATTCACATTAGCATTGTAAGACATGGCATAGTCGTCAAAGAGCTCCTTCTGCCAGTCTACATCAGGATAACGCTCGCTCATCAGCATGCCCGTCTCAGGATCGATGCTTCCGGCAGGAGCGTTATAGTTGCTGATAAATTCAGTTGAGCGAATGTCACCCCAGCTTGCAGGGTGAAGTCCGAGCTCATGTCTGACAGCCTGGTTGACATAATAGAGAGACTCGGCAGAGCCGTATGTCTTCGGCAGTTTTGAAACCAGCTTAAGAGCAGTACTGCCACCGACAGAAATCTTAGCCTTACCCTCTGTACCGCGCTTAGTAGTAATAAGGATAACACCGTTAGCGCCCTTCACACCATACACAGCCGTAGCGGAAGCATCCTTCAGTACAGAAATGCTCTGAACAGAGTGGATGTCCACACTTGACATAGGACGCTCGATACCATCTACGAGAACCAGAGGATCTGAGTTGTTCCAAGAGCTGACACCACGGATAACAATCTTCGGGTCTTCATCGCCAGGCATACCAGTTGATGCCGTCGTGATAACACCAGGAAGATTACCCGTCAGGGCAGATCCGATGTCAGACACGCCACCGGCACGTTCCAGCACTGCACCTGTGGTCTGGGTGATAGCACCCACAACCGAGGCCTTCTTCTGCTGGCCGTAACCTACTACTACGACTTCCTCCAGCTGGGTGTCGTCTGACAGCGTGACTTTAAGTCTGCGCTGCTTGCCGACCTTGATTTCCTGTGTGGTCATACCCACATAAGAAACAACAATGACCGATGACTCTGATGGAACTTTCAAGGTGAAGTTACCATCAAAATCAGTCACTGTTCCCAGGGAAGTTTGTCCCTTCACTACTACCGAGGCACCAATCAATGGTTCCGCGGACGCATCCGTAACCGTTCCAGTGACAGTAACGCCCTGAGCATGCAGAGTCAAACTGCAAGTCAGTAGCATCAACATCATAGGAATAGTCCGTCTAATCAATTGTTTTAGATTTTTCATTTTGACAGATTTTGATTCATCGTTGTTGTACATTATTTTAATTAAAATTATTTCACGCTGCAAAGGTACATGCTTTCCCGCAATTACCCTTTTCTGTGTGTAACGCGGAATTTACGTTTTGTAACATTCTTTAATTAACGTCAATAATCGGGCTTGTTAATCATGTCACTGTATTCCTTGGTAGCATATATCTGATACTTGCGGAACACCGGACGCGGACAGGCTTCCGGGTCTGTCAGGAAGGTATTGCCGTCAGGCGCCGTGTCATCGTACTGAGCCAGCAGATGACCATCAGTAAAGAGCAGCCAGCTGACATTATGGGTCTCGTCACAGATACGCATGAAGTTAGCCCCGAAACCATTCCCACCAGATTGTCCGGTGATGGCTTTTCCCCATGAAGAATCGTACTTTTCGGGAGCCCAATCCATCTCAGTCACCACAACAGGTGCCATATCGGCAACGGGTTTAATCTCGTTGTTCCAGCCTGACTTGAAATTGTCATACACCACATCCACCTCTCTGTCGTAGCCGCTGTTATACCATCCGGGATAGCAGTGGACGGCATAGCCGATGTTGCTGCCAGTCACAGGATATTTGCCAAATGTGCTGTACAGCATCTGGTAGTGCAGACCGGGGATGAGCAGGATGTTATTGCACTCATAGGCCCGAATCATATTCACCAGGTCCTGCATAAACTCGGTCATCAACTGGCCACGCTTGTCAAACGTTGCACCATCCCAGTTATTGACGGCATTTCCATTCTTATCGCAAATCTGAATAGGCTCGTTGCAGAGTTCAAACAATACGGCTCCATTGTTTTTCAGTTTAGGATGCTGAGCCACGCAAGCCCATACCCTTCTTAAATACTGATGGTAGTCGCCACCCATGTAGATTTTCTCCGGGCAGACACCAGGCGGGCGCATCACGACATAGAGCCCTTTCGAAATGGCATACTCGGCCATCGGCACAAACACTTCATCAAGGTATTTCTTGAAGCGTTCATAATTGAAGGCACGAATATCGGCCTCGCCTTTCCAGTCTGCATCAGATATGGTGCTCCTTATAGCAGGGTCGTTACTCCAGTAAGGATCCATGTGCTGGCGCACGAAAGTCATCTTCCAACCAGCATTCAGGATGCCGTCAATAATGCCCTTGTTATAAGCCAGACAACCAGCAACGTCGTAGTTGGACCATTTCGTACCTCTCTCGTTAAACCAAGGGCTGTATGTTTGCGCAAAACCGTGCAGGTTGACGCGCACACCTTCAGCATTGACAATGAAGCGACCATCCACATGCAAAGCTGACAAGCCAGAAGACTGATCGTCTGGTTTATCGGGGGTGACAGGATTGTCTGGGGTAACAGGTGTGACGGGAGTGTCGGGCTTCTTAGGCTCTTCAACAGGGTCGTCTTTCGAACATGATACTGCCAGCACTGTAGCTAACAGTAAAAAGAATAGTTTAAAATTGTTCATGTACATTTATATTCTTAGTCTTTACATTAATTTGTCATTGATACAGCAATCGTTCTGATTTTAAAAAAAAGGGGGGAGACTCACGTCGGCCCCCAATGATTTACATACCAAAACTACTAACTTTAAAATAAATCTAACTTCAACAAAAGCGATTCTGAAAAAGTCATTTCTTTTACGAGTGCAAAGATAGACATTAAATTTCTATTATAATATATGATATGTAACGTGGAGTTTTCGCAGTGTAACACGTTTCCAAATACTTTACGCTAAATAACAAGCATGTAACAAACATCGATGCCGAAAAGCAACAACATAGAAAAAAAATACATACCTTTGCAACCCAATAACGTTAACGTTAACGATAACGGGAACGAAAACGAGAACGAAAACGAGAAAACTATGAAACAGCTATTGACTGCTCTGTTATTGTTTGTTGCATCCTCCATGTCGGCACAAGATCCTAACTTTTACATTTTCCTGTGCTTTGGCCAGTCCAACATGGAAGGGGCTGCCCGTCCTGAAGCGCAAGACCTCAAGAGTCCCGGTCCGCGCTTCCTGTGGATGCCGGCTGTGGACTATCCAGCCACTGAAACACTTCCTGCACGTAAAATGGGCGAGTGGTACGAAGCCATCCCCCCACTCTGCCGTCCCAACACCGGTCTGACACCCGCCGACTGGTTTGGTCGCACACTGGTAGCTTCGCTGCCCGATAATATTAAAATAGGTGTCATCCACGTAGCCATCGGCGGCATCGACATCAAGGGATTCCTTCCCGACAGTATTCCCGCCTATCTGAAAAAGGCGCCAAGTTGGATGAAGGGTATGCTTGAAGCCTACAACAACAATCCTTACGAGCGTTTGGTCACGCTGGCCAAGAAAGCTCAGAAGGACGGTGTCATCAAGGGTATCCTGATGCATCAGGGCGAGACGAACACAGGCGACCCGAAATGGGCCGGCATGGTACAGCAGGTTTATGACCATCTCTGCGGCGACCTGAAGCTGAAGCCCGAAGAAGTTAACCTCTATGCCGGAAACATCGTGCAGGCTGGCGGACAGGGTGTCTGCATCGGCTGTAAGAAACAGATTGACGAACTGCCCATGACCCTACATACCGCACAGGTCATCTCGTCCGACGACTGTTCCAACGGTCCAGACCGCCTGCACTTCGACGCTGCCGGCTACCGTGAGTTAGGCTGTCGCTACGGCGAAGCCGTGGCCCGTTTCTTAGGCTATGAGCCCAAGCGTCCCCATATTGACATGCCGAAACAGATTGAGGTTCCCGCAGATGCCTTCATTGCCGAGACCACCATTCCGGGGAATGAGTTCCCGAAGATTGACAAGGAAGGCCGTGCCTATTTCCGCATTGCTGCCCCCGATGCCCGTAAGGTCATTGTCGACATCTGCGGCAAGAAATATGACATGCAGCCCGATGGCAAAGGCAACTTCATGGCTGTCTCCGACCCGCTTGTGCCTGGCTTTCACTACTATTTCATGAATATCAATGGTGTCAACTTCATCGACCCCGCCACCGAGACATTCTTCGGTTGCAACCGCGAAGCTGGCGGCATTGAGATTCCTGAAGGCAGTGAGGGTGACTACTACCGCCCACAGCAGGGTATCGCCCACGGACAGGTGCGCAGCATCTACTACTATGCCAACTCCAGCAACGAATGGCGCCATGCCATGGTCTATACACCCGCAGAATACGAAAAGGGCAAGAAGAAGTATCCTGTACTCTACCTGCAGCACGGTATGGGCGAGGATGAGACGGGTTGGAGCAAGCAAGGCCGCATGCAGCACATCATGGACAACCTGATTGCCTCTGGCGAGGCTGTTCCCATGATTGTCGTCATGGAAAGTGGCGACATCAAGGCTCCTTTCGGCGGTGGTGACAACCGCCAGGGCCGCAGCGAGTACGGCAATTCGTTCTACAAAGTCATGCTCAACGACCTTATCCCCTATATCGACAGCAACTTCCGCACACTCACCGACCGCGACCATCGTGCCATGGCTGGTCTGTCATGGGGCGGGCACCAGACTTTCGATGTAGTGCTGAACAACATGGACAAATTCTCTTACATCGGTACCTTCAGCGGTGCCATCTTCGGTCTGGATGTCAATACGGCCTACGACGGCATTTTTACGCGTGCCGACGAGTTTAACAAGAAAATCCACTATTTCTTTATGATGAGCGGTACCGAAGGCATGGACAAGATGTTCCAGACCGAGAAGACGGTGAACGACCTCAAGTCGCTGGGCATCAATGCCCACTACTATGAGTCCACAGGTACAGACCATGAGTGGCTGACATGGCGTCGCGGTTTCCGCCAGTTCGTACCACACCTCTTTAAATAATTAAATAATTAAAGAATTAAAAAATTAAAGAATTGAAGTAATTGACCATTATCAATTATCAATTAGCAATTAGCAAAGCGCAATGAAATATCACTTATTATCAACATTTGTAGCGTGCTGTGCCGGCCTTTATGTGTCGGCACAGTCGTTACCTTATCAGAATCCTGCCCTGTCCGCGCAGGAACGTGCCAAAGACCTATGCAGCCGCCTAACACTGGAGGAAAAAGCCCAACTGATGCTTGATGAGAGTCCGGCCATTCCCCGCTTAGGCATCAAGAAGTTCTTCTGGTGGAGCGAGGCGCTACACGGTGCCGCCAACATGGATCACGTAACGGTATTCCCAGAACCAGTGGCCATGGCAGCATCCTTCAATCCTACCTTATTATATAATGTATTCGACATTGCCTCAACGGAATTCCGTGCGCAATATAACGAGCGCATGCAGCGTGGTTCCGGAGAGGATGAGAAATTCCACAGCCTCAGCGTATGGACACCGAATGTCAACATCTTCCGTGACCCCCGTTGGGGACGCGGACAGGAGACCTACGGTGAAGACCCCTATCTGACGAGCGTCATGGGCGTGCAGGTGGTACGCGGTCTGCAGGGACCTGAAGACAGCAAATACCGCAAACTGTGGGCCTGTGCCAAACACTATGCCGTACACAGTGGTCCGGAATACACCCGCCACACTGCCAACCTTACCGACGTCTCGCCACGCGACTTCTGGGAGACCTACATGCCCGCCTTCAAGACACTGGTACAGGATGCCAAAGTCCGCGAGGTGATGTGCGCCTACCAGCGTTTAGACGACGATCCCTGTTGTGGCAGCAACAGACTGCTACAAAGCATTTTACGCGATGAATGGGGGTTTAAGTACTTGGTGGTCAGCGACTGCGGTGCCATCAGCGACTTCTACGAATCGCACAAGTCCTCATCATCGTCTGTTACAGCCTCTGCCAAGGCCACACTGGCCGGTACCGACGTGGAATGCGGCTACGGTTATGCCTACAAGAGCATTCCCGAGGCCGTGCGCCGCGGATTCATCACCGAGGCAGAGGTCGACAAGCACGTCATCCGCCTGTTAGAAGGCCGTTTCGACCTCGGCGAGATGGATGACCCGTCACTCGTGGAATGGTCCCGCATCCCCTACTCCGTCATGTCATCCAAGGAACATGCCAAGGTGGCACTCGACATGGCGCGTCAGAGTATTGTGTTGTTACAGAACAAGAATAACATCCTGCCATTGCAGAAAGGGAAGGAAAAGATTGCTGTCATTGGACCTAATGCCGACAATGCCCCGATGATGTGGGGCAACTATAACGGCATGCCCAACCATACTGTGACTATCCTCGACGGCATCAAGGCCAAGCAGAAGGGAGGGTCGCGAGACTACCGAGTGTCTCGTGGTGAGTCCCTACTTTTTTATGCTGCCGGCTGCGACCTGACATACGACAAGGTCATGGACTGCCTGTTAGCCTCACAATGCAGTTACAACGGTAAAAAAGGACTGAAAGGCACCTTTTGGAATAGCCGCGAGATGGAGGGCAAGCCCGTCACCACGCAATACTACACCACCCCGCTGGCCGTCACCACGGCAGGCATGCACAACTTTGCTCCTGGCGTTCAGCTGGAAGGCTTCTCGGCCAAATACGAGACGGTATTCACACCGAAAGAAGCCGGTGAATACGTTGTCAACGTCGATGGTTGCGGACATTTTGAGTTGTATATCAACGGCGAACGTCAGTTCGTCCACCACATCTGGCGCACTACGCCCAACCGTGTGGCCATTCAAGCCGAAAAGGGCAAGAGCTACCAGATTGAGGTCCGTTTCTCGCATATCCACACCTACAATGCTAACCTGAAGATCAACATCGCCAAGGAACTGCCCATCGACTACCAGCAAGTCATCAGTCATTTGAAGGGCATCGACAAGGTGATTTTCGTCGGTGGCATTGCTCCCAGCCTGGAGGGAGAGGAGATGCCTGTAAATATCGAGGGGTTCAAAGGCGGTGACCGTACCAGCATCGAGTTGCCCAAGGTTCAGCGCGATTTCCTGAAAGCACTCAAGGCTGCAGGCAAGCAGGTCATCTTCGTCAACTGTTCCGGTTCGGCCGTCGCCCTAACGCCAGAGTTGGAAACCTGCGACGCCATCGTGCAGGCCTGGTATGCAGGACAAGAGGGTGGCACCGCCGTTGCCGATGTGCTCTTTGGCGACTACAATCCCAGCGGCAAGTTGCCCGTCACATTCTATCGGAGCGACGCCCAACTGCCTGACTATGAAGACTATTCGATGAAAGGCCGTACCTACCGCTACTTCGACGACCCGCTATTTGCCTTCGGTTACGGCCTGAGCTACACCACTTTCGAAATGAGAAATGAGAAATTAGAAATGAGAAATGACGGTAGTGGAACACTATCCGTCGAGGTTGCCAATACCGGCCAGCGCGACGGCAGCGAAACTGTCCAGCTATACATTCGTGACCTCAGCGACACCGAAGGTCCGTTGAAGTCACTGCGTGCCTTCCAGCGCGTCAGCATCAAGGCCGGACAGACGGCTACCGTCACGCTACCGCTCACCGCCAAGAGTTTTGAGTTCTGGGACGCCGAGAGCAACACCATGCGCACCAAGTCCGGCAAGTACGAAATTCTCTATGGCACCAGTTCACAAGACAAAGACCTGAAAACGTTGAACGTTAACGTTAACGATAACGAAAACGAAAAACGATAACGAAAACGAAAAACGATAACGGAATGAAAAGACTGATTTATCAACTGCTGACGCTGTTGGCCGTTACTGCTGCCAACGCTCAAAATCCTTACCTGCCGTTGTGGGAACATGTACCCGACGGCGAACCCCGCGTGTTTGAAGACCCGGACAGCCCCGGGAAGTTCCGTGCTTACATCATCGGTTCGCACGACACCCACTTCACGCAGTATTGCGGCAACGACATCCGCATGTGGTCGGCACCTGTCGAAGACCTCAGCCAGTGGCGCGACGAAGGTCCCATATTCTCGTGGTTTGTCAATGGGCAGTGGGATACCATGTTTGCCCCCGACCTCGTGGAGACCGTCGATAAGTCTACGGGCAAGAAGACCTACTGGCTCTATCCCCACAGCCGTGGCTGGCAGCGCGTCCCCATGGTGTGCAAGGGCGACCGTCCTGACGGGCCCTTCGTACCCGTCAACCTGACCGAGGACGGCAGCCGCTGTCTGCCCGGTTCGCTGATTGACTTCGACCCGTCGGTGTTCATTGAGCCGGTAACCAACAAGAAAGACCCCGACTTCGACAAGGGCTTCCGCGCCTATGTCTTCTACGGTTTCCAGCACTCTACAGCCTGCGAGCTGGACCAGAACACGATGTACTCCAAACGTGAGGGTACCGAGCTGACAGACCCCTTCATCCCTGCCAGCAGTCGCGACGGCAAGTTGTTAGACCAGGAAGGCAGCGAGTATAAGGCCCTCTATCAGGGACAGAACCCGCTTGACTTCAACTTCTTCGAAGCCAGCAGCATCCGCCAGGTCGGCAACAAGTACGTGATGGTATTCTCAGGCTACAGCGGCAAGGAATACGGACTTGACAACACAAACTCTGCTCTGCGCTATGCCTTTGGCGACTCTCCCCTTGGACCGTGGCGTTCAGGGGGCGTACTCGTCGACTCACGCGGTGTGGTGGAGAACGAAGACGCCTCCCACCTCATCACCACCAATGCCGGACACAACACCCACGGCTCGCTACAGCAGATCAACGGTCAGTGGTACGTGTTCTACCACCGTCCGCCGCGCAACTTCGGCTATGCCCGCCAAACCATGGTGGCTCCCGTGAAGATTACTTGGGACAAGAAGCCTGTGGCCAAGGGCGGCAAGGTGACCATCACCGCCTACGACCCTTATGCCAGGGACAACAGATGGACGGCACGTGCTGCCGACGGCACGGAATATACCGGCGCCGAGGTCACCAGCGAGGGTTTTCAAATCTTCGGCCTTCCTCCCTATCAGTATTACTCTGCCGGACTGGCGTGCTTCATGAGCGACCAGCAGTGGCTGCAGGACCAGTTTGACGTGTGGAACAACTCCATGGACCTCGCCGGCATTAACAATGGCGGCATCGTTGGTTTCAAATACTTCGGTTTTGGCGGTCTGGCACAGGACACCAAAGGCGTGAAGGCCTTCGACGGCATCAAGAAGGGCGATGACGCCAAGCTCAACCTGACGCTGACTGCCAGCGGTAAGGGTGCCTTTAAGATTCACGTACGTTTAGATAATCCCTGGAAGGGTCAGGAGGTTGCTCTATTTTCCATCCCAGACGATGCTCCCAAGATGGCCGTCACCGTTTCCCAGCCTGTACCCGCACTCGAAGGTCTCACCGGCAAGCACGCCATCTATCTGGTGGCTGAAGGTCCCGATGTGAAGCAGCCCGAACAGCCGCAAGGGCCTTGGGGACGACGACTCCAGCAGCCGCAACGCCCGCAGGGTCTCTTCGACCTCCACGGCATCGGCTTTGCCAAGAGTGGTGTCGATGCACAGCCTGCCTTTGTGCCTGAGGTAACCATCACTGCCGACGGCAAGCGGCTGAACATTCCACACCTGCCTATCCGAACGACCAATGCCAACGGCTATACCGACCTGACCCACTATCAGGTATATGGTCCGCTGAAGGCCGACTCGAAACTGGAGGCTACATGCGAAAAGGCTCCCAATGCCGTACATTTCGAGATTAGCCCCATCGTCAACGGTCGTGCTACCGTGAAGGCTACATACAAAGGCAAAGAAAAGATATTCCTTATCAATTGAAAAAATGAAGCACTTTTTATCCACCAGCATGTTACTCCTGTGCTCGCTGCTTGGAGCCAAAGGGGAAGTAAACCCCCATTTCTATGTCTACCTTTGTTTCGGTCAGTCGAACATGGAGGGCAACGCCACGCCCGAAACCGTTGACTACCAGAACATCGACCCGCGCTTCCAGATGTTAGCGTGCGTGGACTTCAGCAACCCAGCTCGCACAATGGGACAGTGGTACACCGCCACGCCGCCCCTTGTACGTCAGGGAACAGGTCTCGGCATGGCCGACTATTTCGGACGTACCATGGTGGCCAACCTGCCTTCGGATGTCAAAGTGGGTGTCGTCGATGTGGCTATCGGCGGTACTGCCATTGAGGGTTTTATGGAGGACAAGGTGGATGACTACATTGCCTCGATGAATCCTTCTACGGAGGGCTGGCTCATCAACTATTTCGCAGCCTACGACAACCATCCCTACAAGCGTTTAGTGGATATGGCAAAGATAGCCCAACAGACGGGTGTCATCAAGGGAATCCTGCTGCACCAGGGGGAGTCGAACAATACGCAGAGCGACTGGCCGCAGAAGGTGAAGGCCATCTACGACCAGCTGATCAGCGACCTCCATCTCAATGCCGCCGACGTCCCACTGTTCGTAGGTGAGACGGTACGCACAGAACAAGGCGGTTACTGCGGGGGACACAATAGTGTCATTGCCAACATCCCCGCAACGATTGACAACGCTTACGTCATTTCCTCTGCAGGCTGTCCGCAAAAGGGTGACGGTCTGCACTTTACTCCTGCCGGTTACCGCACCATGGGCAAACGCTATGCCAAGAAAGCCTTAGAACTGATGGGCATCACGGCTGACATCGGCGACGACGACATACCGACGCCTGTCGTCCTTGAGGGCGACCTCACCATCGACAAGCGGTTTACATCGGCGGCTGAGATTGGCTCCACCACCTTTGCCATCGTCAACGAGGCTGAGGGTAAGGCTTTCTATGTAAAAGGTGAAAGCGCGAATCCACAGTTCCTGTATTATGACACTTATGACCAATCACTGACTTCTTCTAACTTAGCTGTCCACTTCCGTTTAGAGCCCTCTGCCGTTTCAGGTGCCTATATGTTACGTTGCATCAAAATGGACGGACAACCATATAGTTTCTGGGGAGCTAATGCCTATCTCAACTCCGGTAACTTTAGCTGTTTCGTACTCGGTCCTAATCAGGACATCGCGAATGGTTCCGACTGGCTGCTTGAGTACGATGCCACCAAGAAAGGCTTTGCGCTGAAGAATGTGGGTGCAGGCGGTTATCTGAAAGATACCGGCAAGGCCGAATACCAGACGCCCACCTACTTCACGTTATGCACGTTGAAGTCGGCTACATCTGGCATGACCCCCATCCGCACTGTCAAGCCGCAGGACGATGCTGTCTATACCCTTGACGGTCGCCGCGTCCAGTCCGGTCATTTACGTCCGGGTATTTACATTGTCAATGGTAAGAAAATTATCAGATAACGCCACATTAGCTAAGTTTATCCATATTATTCATCAGTGGGGAGCCTTGGCCAAACGGTACAAGGCTCCTCTATTTAATGGCTCTCCATCAGGGGAAACGGCAGCAAAAGTCAAATGGAATCAGGTAAATGTTACATCTGCAAAAGAACAAGGAACGTCAGGAAAAGGCGTTTTGTGTTTTTTTTCGTACCTTTGCGCAATAAACAACTAAAACAATGAAACGTATTACTCTATCAACTATTCTGCTGGCTGCCGGCACCCTTCTGACCGCAGCGCAGAACCCCTTTGTACAGACGTGGTGTACCAGTGACCCCGCACCCATGGTGCATGACGGCACCATGTATGTTTATACCGGCCATGACGAGGACGGCGCCGACTTCTTCTGGATGCAGGAGTGGCGCGTCTATTCGACGCAGGACATGGTGAACTGGCAAGACCACGGTTCACCCTTAGCCTTAGAGAGCTTCTCATGGGCCGACGACCGGGCCTGGGCCTCGCAGTGCATTGAGCGCGACGGCAAGTTCTTCTGGTACATCTGTGCCCATTCCAAGTTGTCAAACGGCATGGCGATAGGCGTGGCTGTCAGCGACTCGCCCACGGGACCTTTCCGCGATGCCCTTGGCAAGCCGCTGTTTGAAAACGGTTCGTGGGATCATATCGACCCCACGGTGATGATTGACGACGACGGTCAGGCATGGCTGATGTGGGGCAACCCGCAAGTCTATTACCTGAAGCTGAACCGCGACATGATTTCCTATTCCGGCCAACTGGGCAAGCTCGACATGACGGAGGAGGCCTTCGGGACCCCGGCCATGGACAAGCGCGAGAAAGGCAAACAGTACAAGGACTGCTATACCGAAGGACCGTGGATGATGAAAAGGCCTGTCCCCAACGCCTCCCTGAAGGGAAAGGCATTGACCATTCCTCGTGAGTCTCAATACTTCCTGCTCTATGCCGCCGGTGGCGTTCCTGAACACATTGCATACAGCGCGGCACCGTCGCCTGCGGGTCCCTGGACTTATGTCGGCGAGATTATGCCGCTGTGCGACACAAAGTCGTTTACCAACCACTGTGGCGTGGCTGACTATAAAGGCCATAACTACTTCTTCTACCACACTGGCAAGTTGCCTGGTGGCGGGGGCTTCGGCCGTAGCGTGGCTGTAGAGGAGTTCAAGTACAATGCCGACGGCAGTTTCCCCACCATCATGCCGACGGACGAGGGTGTGAAGCCCATCGCCACCTTTAATCCCTACCGCAAGGTAGAGGCCGAGACCATGGCTTTCTCAAAAGGTGTAAAGACCGAGCAGAACGACGAAGTCGGTGTCTACGTCAGCGACATCCATAACGGCGACTACATCAAGTTGCAGAACGTTCACTTCTGCCATAAGACACCTCGCACCTTCACGGCCCGCGTGGCCAGCGGTCTGCGTGGCGGTCAGATAGAAATCCGTCTCGACAGTATCAAAGGCCAGCTCCTCGGCATACTGAATGTGCCTGGCACAGGCGGTTGGGAGAGATGGCAGACCATCACCGCTGACCTGGCGGCCATCGACAGCTATCCCTCTCGTCTGCACAACCGCGACCTCTACCTCGTCTTCACTGGCCGCAAGGGGCCGAAACTCTTTAACTTCGACTGGTGGGAAATGCGCGGACTGGAACAGGTGAACATGCCGCTGTTCCAGACCAAATACACTGCCGACCCCTCGCCATTAGTCGTGGGCGACACGCTGTTCCTCTATACCTCACACGATGCCTCACCCGAGGACATTCCCGACGAGAACGAGAAGTCGTCGGCAGGCTTTTTTATGTATGACTGGCTGCTGTGGTCGACCACCGACATGGTGAACTGGACAGAGCACGGTGCCGTGGCCTCGCTGAAAGACTTCGCCTGGCGCAGCCGCGAGAACGGAGCCTGGGCCATCCAGACCGTCGAGCGCGACGGCAAATACTATCTCTATGCCCCACTCCACGGCCATGGCATCGGCGTACTCAAGGCCGACTCCCCCTACGGACCGTTCAAGGACCCGCTCGGCAAACCGCTGGTCTGGGACCAGTCAAACTGGTACGACATCGACCCCTCTGTCTATACCGACGACGACGGACAGGCCTATATGTACTGGGGCAACCCTCATACCTTCTGGGCCAAGCTCAACGACGATATGACCAGCATCAAGATAGACACCACCGTTTCCGAGGCATCAGCCTCGGGTGTGACGAAGCTGCCGCACATCCCCAACTACCAGGAGGGACCGTGGTTCTACAAGAGGAGCCTCTCTCCCGCCCCCTCTCCCAAAGGCGAGGGGAGTAAATACTATCTGGCCTTCGCCTCAACCTGCTGCCCTGAGGCTTTAGGCTATGCCATGAGCGACAAACCTACGGGACCGTGGGAGTGGAAGGGCTATATCATGCGGCCCACCGAGCGTGACCGCGGCAACCATCCCGGCATCTGCGACTATAAGGGTCACTCGTACGTCTTCGGTCAGAACTACGACCTGATGCACCTCGACACTTACGAGCACCACGAGCGCCGTAGCGTCTCGGCCACAGAGATTACCTACAATGCCGACGGCACCATTCAGGAGGTTCCTTATTGGCTCGACCAACAGCCCATGAAGCAGCTTCACTGGTTAAACCCCTACCAGCGCGTAGAGGCAGAGACCATGAACTGGGGCTATGGGCTGAAGAGTGCCAAGATGGGCATTGAGAATACGGGCGTCGTCAAGGACATGCCCGAATCGACAGGCAAGAAGAACATGTACATCTACGACCTCAACGACGGCGAATACATCCGTCTGCGCGGCGTTGACTTCGGCAAGGGTGCCAAGGCGTTCAGCATCATCGCTGCCGCCACGGGTACCGCTACCGTTACCCTACGTCTCGACAGCATGAAGGGCGACGTCGTCGGCACCGTCGTCATCAAGAGCACTGGCTCAGTAGAGAAATACAAGGCTTTTGCCGCCAAAGTCAAGGGAGCCGCTGGTGTCCACGACCTGTATATCTGCTTCGACAAGACGCAAGGGGACGTCAGACTCGACTACTGGCAGTTTAAGAATTGAAAAAATGAAAAATTGAATAGTTATGATTACCAAGGTTTACAGAATACTGCTGTGTATTAATTTCTCATTTCTCATTTCCCATTTCTCATTTAGCACTGCCCAGACGGTTTGCCATGCCGATGGCACCGTCACGTTTCAGTACCACAACGACTCGGCCAAAGCCGTGTCCGTGGATGTTCAGTTTGCAGGCAAGCATGCCATGACAAAAGATGCGCAGACAGGCTTGTGGACGGTCACCTTAGGCCCTGCCGCCCCTGACATGTACCCCTACCACTTCGAAGTCGACGGTGTCAGCATCATGGATCCGCAGTGCAACGAATACTTCCCCAATGAGGGCTTCAAGAACAGTCTGCTTGACATCAAGTCACCCAACGGCCCGCTGATTCACGACATCTGCGACGTGCCGCATAGCCGAATCGAGTATGTCAGCTACTACTCCAAGAGCCTTGGTGCCACCAACCATGCCGTGGTCATCCTGCCGCCCGACTATCACCAGATGGGCATGCAGTTCAATCCGGCCAACCTGAAGAAATATCCCGTATTCTACCTCATCAGCGGCACCACCGACACCGAGGAAGTCTATTACAAGGTAGGCCGTGTCAACTACATCCTCGACAACCTGCTGGCAGCCAAACAGGCCAAGGACATGATTATCGTGCTGCCCTATGGCAATCCCTATAAGCTGAAGCCCGCCAAGGCCGGTGAGGCCAGCGGACAGCCTGCCACACGCTTCGGCGGCGACGTGTTCAGCCAAGACCTGATTAACGACCTGATGCCCTACATCGAAAAGAACTATCGCGCGAAGAACGACCGCGACCACCGTGCCATCGGCGGTTTCTCACGCGGTGGCAACCAGGCCCTCTACAACGGACTGACGAACCTCGACAAGTTCTCTTACCTATGCTCCTACAGTTCCTTTACCTCGACGGACATCCCCGACGTCTACGACCAGGCCGACAACACCAACCAGCAGCTGCATCTGTTCTGGCTCGGCGTGGGTACTGACGATTTCCTCTATGGTAATGCCCGCGACTATATGGCGTTCCTCGACAAAAAGGGCATCCGTAGTGTCAAGGAGTTCACCAACGACAAGTACGGCCATACGTGGATGAATGCCAAATACTTCCTGGCCAAGACGCTACCCCTGCTCTTCAACAAGAAGGCTGCCGAGGAGGCAATGGCCCATGGACAGCCTGCCCCTGCCGCCACAGGCAAGGAACAGCAATTTACACCTGGCGTCATGGCACGTCTCTTCCCCAAACCCATCATCTCGCCAGAGTACAGCGACGAAGGCATCACCTTCCGCTTCAAGGCCCCCGAGGCCCGTCAGGTGTCCCTCGACTGTGAGATGCTGGCAGAACCGATGCCGATGCAGCGCGACTCCGACGGTGTGTGGAGCATCGTGGTAGGCGACTACCTCTACGACACGTTCAAGTACTGCTTCATCGTCGACGGTACCCCCGTGGCTGACCCCAGCAATATGTATCTCTCGCCTGACCTTGGCTTCAAGTACAGCATCGCCGACAATCCTGCGTCGCCCTTCAACTTCGCATCCATGGGCGACATAGAGCACGGCCGCATCAGCTACGACCTGGAGCGTCAGGAGGCTTGGTACACGTCGCCCGGCATGAAGTTTGGCGAGATACCTACCTTCATCCAGCTGATACCGGGCAAGGACGATACCATGGAGAGTTGGTTCAAGATTGGCGGTGCCAACGCCATTGCCGACCGCATGGTCGCCGACGGCAAGGCCAAGCCCTGCATCCTGACCACCAGTGGTCTGGAGTTTATGAAGAACATGCCCCAAAACGACCAGATGCCGAAATTCGAGATCAAGACGCTCCGTGCCGACGACTATCCCACATGGTCACAACGCCGCCGCGCCCTCTTTAGAATGCTCTTGAAAAATTGAAAAATTGAAAAATTGAAGAATTGAAGAATGAGAAAAGCACTTTACATAGCAGCCATCCTGTTGGGATGGACCGTGACCGCAGGAGCGGCACAACCCGTATCACCTAACGGGAAACTGACAGTGAAGGCCAAAGGACAGGGACTGGTAGTTTTCTACCAGAAGCAACCGGTATTGGAAGTGCCGTCGGTAGAGGGTGCCGATGTACCCCTGCAACTGCAGTTCACCCAACGGGTGACGGCAGACTACCAGATGATCTCCGGCAAGCGGCTGCACTGTACCAACGAAGCCAACGAATACCGCAGCGGCAACCTGCAGTTGCGGGTGTATAACGACGGCATCGCCTTCCGCAGCGCGACCTCTGAGAAGGGAAACGACAGCAGACAGACCATTTACCGCATCCCTGAAGGGACGCGCCGCTGGATGCAGCAATGGTGTGACTCCTATGAGGGGTTCTTTCCGTTGGACACCACCTGTCACGTAGGGCCCGTACCCTCGTACAGCGGCATCTCGAAGTCTGCCGACGGGTGGAACAACCGTTGGGGTTATCCCGCCTTGGTGGAGCCCGTCGACGGCATCTTTACACTGATTACCGAAGCCGACATCCAGCGAGGCCATAGTGCATCGTGCCTGTATAACGACGGGGAATTGTATAAAGTAGTGCAAGCCGCCTCGGAGAGCGTTGGAGTGGTATGGCGTGTCGCCATCATCGGCACGCTGGCCGACGTGGTGCAGTCGACACTGGTGACCGATGTCAGCGAACCATGCAAGATAGCCGACACCAGCTGGATACAGCCGGGTGTCGTCTCATGGATATACTGGGCGTATAACCACGGCAGCAACGACTATGACATCATCCGGAAATATGTCGATATGGCCGTGACACTGAAACTACCCTACGTGCTCATCGATGCCGAATGGGACGAAATAAAGGACGGCAAGACCATTGAGGACGCCCTTGCCTATGCCCGTTCAAAGGGGGTGAAGCCATTGATATGGTACAACTCATCAGTCGGATGGGTGGACGGTGCACCGGGACCGAAGTTCCGCCTGAACAAGCCCGAAGACCGCGAGCGGGAATTTGCATGGTGTGAGCAGCATGGCGTGGCCGGCGTGAAGATAGACTTCTTCTCCGGCGACGACCAGCGCAACATGGACTACTGTCAGGAGTTGCTGGAAAGTGCCGCCCGTCACCACCTGCTGGTCAACTTCCACGGTGCCACGGTGCCACGCGGCTGGCAGCGCACATGGCCAAACCTGATGTCCACGGAGGGCGTCTACGGTGCAGAATGGTACAATAACGTACCGACGTTCACCGCAAAGGCCGCCCGCCACAATGCCACGCTGCCCTTTACACGCAACGTCATTGGCCCCATGGACTACACGCCCTGTACCTTCAGCGACTCGCAGCACCCGCATATCACCACTCATGCCCACGAACTGGCGCTGACGGTACTCTTCGAGAGCGGCCTGCAGCATCTGGCTGACCGTCCCGAAAGCTACCTGAGTCAGCCGAAGGAGGTACAACGCTTTCTGTCGCAGCTGCCTGCCGCATGGGACGAGACGCGACTGGTCAGCGGCTATCCTGGCGAAAGTGTCGTACTGGCCCGCCGCAGCGGTGACACATGGTATATTGCCGGCATCAACGGACGCGACGAGGAACAGACGCTGCGCCTGCCGTTGGACTTCATCAGTCAGCAGGATGTCGACATGACCTTGTTTGCCGACAACGGCGAACGTTCCTTTGCCATCTCCCGTCCCAGTGTGCTGCCCGCATCTGTCACCTGCCGTCCCCGTGGCGGTTTCGTACTCGTGGTCAAGCCGGCTGCCCAGCTGACTGTGAAGTACGTAGCCCCCAATGCCGTACGCATACAATATGGTACCCCCGACACCAAGAGTACTTTGCCCGACTGGCTCTACGTCAAGCACGACGAGGTGACGAAGGCCGACATCACAGCCACCATAGAAGGTAACACCGTAGTGGTGAAAGACAAGACCGGACGGGTGGTGTTTCGTGCCACGCGTCATGAATTGGAGGATGGTGTGGCGACGCTGGCTTTCGATTCGCCCCAAGACGAATACCTCTACGGACTCGGACAGTTTCAGGACGGCTACAGCAACATCCGCGGTCTGTCGCGCCAACTGACACAGGTTAACACACAGATTTCCATCCCCATGCTGCTGTCGAGCAAGGGCTACGGTGTGCTCTGGAACAACTACGGACTGACGGAATACAACCCCTGCGGACTGAGCGTCGCACTGACGAAGAGTGAAGGTGCGGGAGAGCGCGAGGAGGTCGATGTGACATCCACCGAAGGCGGGAAAAAGGAAGTGCGCGAACGCCATATCTTCACCGCCACCCTCAACATCAGCGAGGCTGGCGACTATGCCCTGCTGTTAGACGTCGGTCAGAAAATGGCTCGTCGCCACAACCTCGTCATTGACGACAAGCCTGTCATTGACATGCAGAACCTGTGGCTGCCGCCAACAGCCTCAGCCATCGTCCATTTGGAGGCCGGACAGCACAGCCTCTCTGCCGAACTGACCAAAGACGACCGTCCCATACTCTACTACCACAAGGTAACAGACCAGACCGTGTTCCGTTCCCCCGTGGCTGAAGCCGTCGACTACACGGTGTTCGTCGGTTCTGCCGACGAGGTCATCGCCACCTACCGCGACCTGACGGGGCCCTGTCCGCTGATGCCAACCTGGGCGTTGGGCTATATCCACTGCCGCGAACGCTTCCACTCGTCGGAAGAAATCCTGCAGACCGCCAACCGTTTCCGCAGTGAGGGTCTGCCCGTCAGTGTGCTGGTACAGGACTGGCAGTACTGGGGTCGCCACGGCTGGAACTCCATGCAGTTTGACGAGGCATACTATCCTGACCCCAAGGCACTGACCGACAGTCTGCACCGCATGGACATGCGCCTCATGCTCAGCGTGTGGTCAAAGATAGACAAAAGTTCTGAGGTCGGTCGTCAGATGCAGGCTGGCGACTATTACATCCCCGGCACTGACTGGATTGACTTTTTCAACCCGGAGGCTGCCGCCGCCTACTGGAAGTATTTCTCTGAGCGCCTGGTACCCTTAGGCATTGACGCCTGGTGGCAGGATGCTACGGAGCCGGAGAACGACGACCTCGTAGGCCGCCGCGTCAACCGAGGCCAATGGAGCGGCGAACAGGTGCGTAACGTCTATCCCCTACTGGTCTGCAAGACGGTGAGTGAGGGGCTGCATACTGCACACCCCATGATATTGACCCGCAGCGGTTTTCCTGGCATCCAGCGCTACGGCGTTGCCCTATGGTCGGGCGACATCGGTAACGACTGGGAGACATTCCGACGCCAGCTGACGGCAGGATTAGGGCTGCAGGCGGCAGGCATTCCCTGGTGGACCTACGATGCCGGCGGCTTCTTCCGTCCGCACGACCAGTACACCAATCAAGACTATATCGAACGCATGCTACGCTGGATAGAAACCAGCGTGTATCTGCCGCTGATGCGTGTGCACGGCTACATGAGCAATACCGAGCCGTGGAACTACGGTCCCGAGGCGCAAGCCATCATTGCCGAATGCCTGAAAGAGCGCTACCGCCTGCTGCCCTACATCGAGCGCTGTGCCAAGGCTGTCAGCGAACAGGGCGGCACGCTCATGCGCCCGCTGGTCTTCGACTTCGCCGACGACGAGGAGGCCCTGAAGCAGAAATACGAATACATGTTCGGCCCAGAACTGCTCATCAGCCCTGTTACGGAGCCGGGTGTCACCCAGTGGCGCACCTATCTGCCGAAAACCGACGGTGGATGGCAGGACTACCACACCGGCCAGCACTACGACGGCGGCCAGTATGTCGTCACGCCTGTCACCAAGGCCCGCATCCCCGTCTTTCGTAAGGTAAAAGTGAATAGTGAAAAGTGAAAAACAACCCGGAAATATACTCTGCAGCAGGATTGATTGACTACATCCAGAAGGTAGGGTTTCTGCCACTGCTTGACGGCGGTGTAAGCGGATTCGCTGCCGAGGATGTCGTCACTGACGACTGTCGCTATGTGGTATTCGATGACGGCGGCTGGGACTGGCCGCTATGGAAATGGAAAGGCCCCATCGTCACCGATGGCAACTGCGTATACGGCAAGTTCTTCGACAAGAAAGCAGGATTCATCAGCCGCGAGTGGTGGCCCGACTTCTACAACTACCGCCGCAGCCGACATCCAGTACCGGCAGAAGGGTCGATAGAAGACAGCATCCTGGCGACGTTGGGAGAGCATGGCAGTCTGATTACCCGCGAACTGCGGGCCGCCTGTGGTTTTGACGGGCCGAAGATGCGCAGCAAGTTTGACGGCTATGTCACCCACCTGCAGATGGGCTGCTACATCGTAACCGAAGACTTCGTCTACCCTACCGACAAGCACGGCAGGGAATATGGCTGGGGCTGGTCATTGCTGACGATGCCCGAAGCATTATTAGGACGCGAAGCCTGCCGCTGTGAGCGTACCCCGCAGGAGTCGTATCAGCGCATGTTGGCGCATTTCAGGGCATTGCTACCAGAAGCAACGGAAAAACAAATCAAGAAACTCATCGGATAAAAACCACCTTAACCTTGCACGTTCACCATTAGTGAACTGAATAATTTAAAAAAGTTGCGCGAAGAGCGGGATGTTTTCTTCTTTCTGTCGTATAACAAGTAGAAAAGCAAAAGAAAACACTGATAGTGAAGACAGACAAGCGGATAGTGGAAGCTGTAAAAGACGGCCAGCGCAAGGGGCAAGACCTGATGGTCAGTCGCTACGGACAGGAGGTCTTTGCCATGATTGCGAGGCTCGTAACAGACATGATGGATGCCGAGGAACTGACGCAAGACACCTTCCTGAGGGCTTTCAGCAGAATCGACAGCTACGATGCGCAGCAGGCATCGCTCGGCACATGGCTCTGTCGCATAGCCTACCGCTTGACACTCGATTTCATGAAACGTCGTCGCCCGAACATCATCTCCATAGAGGATAGCGACGTCTGGCAGACAGACATCAGCGACGAGGAGTTGGAGGCAGAGCTGTCAACTGGTCGCGAAGAGCGCATACATAGGCTGGAACAGCTGATAGACGACCTGCCGTACGACGAACGCCTATTACTCACACTCCACTACTTCGAGAACCGTCCGTTAGACGAATGCTCGTTCATCATGGACACAACCCCTCACGCATTGGCCAACCGCCTCTATAGAATACGCAGAAAACTATACAAGCAACTTCAGAAGAATGACAACGTATAAAGACAACGACCTCCGCGAAGCACTCCGGCGCAAATACAACGGCACGCCGCAACTGCCCGCCGACTTCATGAAGCGGATGCAGAAGAGTACCCCCAAGCCGACACGCAGGGCAAGGCATATCTACATCGCCGCCCTTGCCGCAGCAGCTTGCATCGCCCTTGTCGTGATGATGGTTTGGCCTACGAACGGTAGTCCTGTGCTCACAGGGGGACAGACCCCATGTGAGGCATCCCTCACAGAGGGTCTGTCCCCCTGTGAGCTGTCCGACACCAAAGAGATCATCAGACATGCGGATACGGAAAATCGAGTGCTGCCAGTAAAAGCGGTAGTGCATCAAGCAAAAAAAACAGACAGACAATTAGTAGAACAGCCTAACACTGAGCCGACTACTGACAGCCTCGATTATTATATCAACAAGATAGAACACGAACTGGCCCAGGTGGACGACAGCCTCTATATTGAGCGCATTCATCGGGTGATGCATGCTGACGAGCGACTGCAGCGTATCGTCAACAACTACATCCTGAACGAGTTGCGCAAAGATGCCCAGCCTCACCAAGCCGCTATTATAAATAACGTAACAACAGATGAAGAATAGAAACTTTTTATTGGCAGCATGCCTGATATGGGCCATGTCAGTAAGCGCACAAGTCAGCGACGCAGCCCGCCGCGTCCACGAAAAGTTACAGGCCTTCGTTGCCTCAGGCGAATATAACGTCAGTCAAGGACGTGTCGTCTGCAGCGACGCGACTACTGGAGGTAAGGCTACGGCCTATGACTTCAGCCAAGTGTTTTCGGTCGAAAACAGTAACGATGCCACCCTCTTGTTTCCTCACTTGAAGGAACTGGAGCAGACTTTACGCAGCGAAGCCGTTCATGCTAAGGAGGTGATGATTCACGACGCTCAGGAGGGTGCTCCATTGGCATCGGGCGTACTATGGATCTTTGGTAATCCTAAAGGGGCGGTCAGCGGGAGGTATGTATTCGGCTCCCGGCAAAACATCCGACTACTGTCCTTCGACGAATCTGACGGCTATCGCTATGCTGTTCTGTTGGTGTGGGAGCAGCAGATTAAGCCGGACCAAAAGATTGGAAACTTCTGGATGATGAACGGCACCATCTTTGAGATTGCGGCCAAGAAGCACGACGACATGCCTTTCCTTATGCCTTATTCCGAACAGCAGAACATGACGGCCACCATCAAATATGACACAGACCCTACAGCTCCACAGACCTACGACGAACTGTTGGCCAAAGTGAAGCAGACCTGCCATATCTACGACCGGGAGACATCGGGGGGCAAGACGGCTGCCGTTGTCATACTCCATAAGATGTGCGACGGCTATCCTCACAAACTGACCCAAGAGCAGTATAACACACTCATCAGCATTCTCAGCCCATACGCCGAGACGGCCTCAGGCCAGAAGCACAAGGATATGTTTGGCTACACCTGCTACACACTTTACAAGAAGAGTGAGCAATACCAGGCAGAAGGCGGTGAGGTGAAACAACGCCCTGCCATGATTACCTCTTCTACTATCTCTACGACGCAGCTACGAAAGGTAGTCTCATACAACGGACTGATTACGAACGGCTCTGAAGACCTGCAACAGGTGGACTGCCAGATCAGCGGTACGGCCCCGGCCGATGCCGACAGCGTTACCATCCGACGTACGGTGGCCTCTTTCGAGGAATTGGGGAAGTTCCCCGTCCGCAATGGCCGCTTCTCCTTCACCTGCCGGCTGCCGAAAGACGAGGTGTGCGGACTGAGCACGGACAATCGCCTTTTCACCTACTTCTGGGCAGACGGCCAACCTGTCAAGGCAGACCTGCAGAAGCGTAGCGTCAAAAGTCAGAAGGCTTCGCAGCAACGCAACGACTTCCTGAACGAAACGGAGGCAGAGCGGTTGCGCATGCTCAAAATGAAGGACCGTTCCGAACTGGATGCCGCCATCGCCAAACAGCGCGAACTTTTCCGTCAGGTCATCTTCCAAGGCAATGACGACCTGCTGAGGGCCTACGCCATCAACAAGATATATACCGAACTGACCTACGACGAGCTGAAACCTTTCCTCAGCGACCAGTTCCGCTATGCCAACCATCTGCTGATGGTGCCTGTCAGGGAGTATGCAGCAGGACTGGAAAAACGCCGTCCGGGGAAACATTATGAAGACATGCTCCTTGCAGACACGTTAGGCAACGCTCACCAGTTGAGCGAGTATATCGGTAAAGGGTATGTGGTGCTGCACTTCTGGGAGAGCTGGAATCGCGACCAATTCGACATCCTGCCCCAACTGCGCACGCTCTACGGCAAGTATCATGCAAAAGGTCTGCAAATCCTCAGCCTTGTGATGGACGGAAACTATATGAAACAATGGAAGGAACGACTGAGGGAAGAGTGTCTGCCCTGGCCACAGTTGTCCACTCATGCGGCCAAGAATTCATACGGCATCTACTCATGGCCCGAAACCGTTGTCATCGGCCCCGACGGCACCATCGTCGCCAGTCCCTCGACAGTACAAGAGTTAGCGTCAGCACTGAAAAAGATTTATCATGCGAACTGACTTCAAAGAATGTGCTGGCATCGGTGATGTCGGTCATATACACCACGGAGAAGGTGCCGCAGCTTGAATTGGTGTAGGATTCAGGGCGTGTCCAGCCGCTAAACGGGTCTGCTGTCTCAAAGTCGTAGATGGCTTCCGTCAGGCCGGTGACGACCGTCCAGGCGGTGTCGGCATAGCCGTTGATGTGTGCAAAGTCCTGCATTTCCTGCATTTCCTGCATTTCCTGCACCATCGACGGCATTATAGAAAAATTAACAAAAGTATCAAGAAAGAATACCAAGCCTTGATACTCTGAGTATCCGGCCTTGATACTCTGAGTATCCGGCCTAGATACTCTGAGTATCAAGGCCGGATACCAAATTGAAGCTGTAGTTTAACGATTTTAGTTGACTACTTAGAGTCTTACTCATGATAAGGGTTGACCCAGGTTAAACTTAATTTTAATTTACGTTGACTACCTTAGGTGCAGGAAATGCAGGAAATGCAGGAAATGTAGGTTTTGACCTGAGCCATGTGTGAACAACTAAAGAAACTAATTAAAATAGTTTAAAAACTAAGCCTTTTAGTTGCATGTAACGAAAAGTTTTAGTTACTTTGCGGTCAGATATTGATGACGACGCGATTTATTAACGACAACAAAGACAACAATTATGAAGAAACTGACCAATAAGGAAAAGGAAATCATGGAGCTGTACTGGCAGCACGGCCCGATGTTCGTCCGCGAGTTGCAAGAGCACTACGCCGAACCTCGTCCCCACTTCAACACGCTCTCAACCATCGTCAGGATATTGGAGCGCGAGGGATTCCTCGACCACAAGCAGTACGGCAATACCTACCAGTACTATCCGCTCATCTCCGAAGCGGAGTACGGACGCAAGTCGATGGCGGGTATCATCAAAAACTACTTCGACGACTCCTACCTCTCTGCTGTCTCCTCTTTTGTAAAAGAAGAGAAGATCAGCGTGGAGGAACTGCGCGAACTCATCGACCAGATTGAGAACAGCAAATAGAAAAGTAAAAATCGTCAAATCGTTAATATGACAGACTTTCTGATATACGATGCCAAGGTGGCAGTACTGATTGTTGCGTTCTACATGTTCTACCGCCTGATGCTCTCGAAAGAGACGTTCCACAGGGTCAACCGCGTGGTGCTGTTGCTGACAGCGGCAGCGTCGTTCGTGCTGCCACTGTGCGTCATCACCGTGCATAAAACGGTGATGATGGAGGCCACGCCCATGGTGTCTGTAGGCGATGTCCATGCGGAAATAGCCACAGAGAATGCCCCCGAGGTCTGGCAAGTCGTACTGCCCATAATATTTATAATAGGTGTTGCTGCGACGCTAGGTCATACGCTGGTATCTTTGATGAAAGTGCTGCTACTGATAAGACGGAGTGAGAAGCATCCGCAACCTGACGGTATCACTCTCTGCGTGACCGGTAACGCCAAGGTGTCGCCGTTCAGTTGGATGCACTATATCGTGATGAACCGCAGCGACTACGAAAAACATGACGCTGCCATTCTCGCCCATGAACGGGGACATGTCCGTCTCAGGCACTCCTGGGACTTGCTCCTCGTGGACCTGCTCACCGCCCTACAGTGGTTCAACCCTGCTATGTGGATGCTGCGCCAAGACCTCCGCGCCATCCACGAGTATGAGGCCGACGGTGCAGTACTCTCTCAAGGGATTAATGCGCGTCAATATCAATATCTGTTAATCTCGAAAGCCACAGGCATTGGCGGGTACTCCATTGCTAACGGCATCAGTCACAGTACCCTCAAAAACCGTATAACCATGATGTTACATAAGAAATCACCCCGCAGCAACCTTCTGAAGCTGCTCGCCCTGCTGCCTATCGTAGGCATAGCCTTGGCCCTGAATGCCGAAACCGTCACCGACGTCGTCTATCAACAGCCCCAGAAGAAGATCATCAAGAAGGGCAAGAAGGATGCCACCATCAAAACAGGTAGCGCCGGTGAGGTCGTCGTTGTAGAACAGACTCCTGATGACCAGAAGCCAAAGTCTGTTGAGATACCTAATGCTATCCCTGATGACCAGAAGCCAAAGCCTGTCGAGATGCCTAATGCAATGGCTGTCGACACAAAAGAAAAAGCTTTTGACGTCGTTGAGCAAATGCCCCAGTTCCCAAACGGTGCCGCAGCCTTGATGAAGTTTCTCTCTGAGAATGTCCGCTATCCCGAAGAAGCCCACAAGGCCGGTGTCCAAGGCCGTGTCATCGCCAACTTTGTTGTTGAGAAGGACGGAAGTATCACCAATGCCAAGGTTTTCAAGTCAGTATCGCCAGAGTTGGATGCCGAGGCACTGCGTGTCATCTATTCGATGCCCAACTGGACACCCGGCATGCAAAATGGCAAACCTGTGCGCGTCAAGTACACCATCCCCATCAACTTTAAATTACAAGGTGGACAGCAAGGAGAAAAAGCAGCACCGAAGCATATCATAATCGGCCCGCATCCCAACGCCAAAGATGTTGAGGTTATCATTGACGGCAAAGTGGTGGATGTTGCAGAACTGAATAGTATAAAACCTGACGACATTGAGAGCATAAACGTTGAGAAGGCCAAGGACGGCATGCCAAAGGACAGAATTCTCATCACTATGAAGAAGAAATAAATCTCTTTCGTTTTTTGGGACATAATCATCTTCTTGTCCTTTTTACCCTCACCCTGATAGCGGTATCCACCGCACAGAGTGAGGGGCTATTGAAAAAGGCTCACAGGAGAGTTCCCTGTGAGCCTGAGAATGAGAATCTGTGCGGGTTTCTCTTACTTAACCATGACCTTACGGACGGTGCCGTCGCTCATGCGGATGATGTTCAGACCCTTGCGGGCTGAATCCGTCTGACGGCCGCTGGCATCGTAGATGTCGCGGATGTCGGCATTGCGGTCAACCTCCACGGCGTCGATGGCGGTAGCCGTCTTGTCGCCGAACACCACGCCAGAAGCTACGCCACCATTCGATGTCACTACTGCAGTACCATCAGCGTTCAGCTTGGCGCCGGCGGGCTCCACAACCTTTGTGCCATTCTGCAGGGTGATGGCAGTCCATTTATAGACGCTGCCGTCCACCTTTACCTGCTTGTCCTTTGTCTTCAGGTTGACCACCAACGTGCCATTCGTGTTGGTGGTTTCGGCATTGCCCTCAATTTCCATATTGATGTCATCCAGCGTGACTACAGCATTATTGCTTGCATGCAAATCGCCGTTAGTGCCAGTCAGGCTCAGCGTGCCGTTGCCTTGGATGGTGGTGTTTTTCCAGATGTTGGTTGATGAACTGTTTTTTGACGTAGACTTCAGCTCACAGTTGCCCGTGACGTTGATGGTCAGATTGTCACATGTCTTGTTGTAGACAGGATTCACAGCATCTCCCTTGTTGTCGACAGTGACTTGGGCAAGCGTCAATGTCTTGGTATCAGGGTCATAACGTACAGCCATGACACCGCCTTTGGTGATGTACTTGCTGCCGACGCCAACCTTATTTACGTTGTTTATCTCTTTGCCGGCAATGGTAATGCCATATGTAGTAGTAACAGCATAGGAACCAACCCAGTCGTTTGTCGAATTGCCACCATTTATGCGTACATCATGCGTGTCTTCGTTGTAGTAGCAGCCGTATGTGAAGTCCATGCCAGTCATGCTAAGCTTCCTCAAGTTGTGGACACTCTTGGTTTCACCCTTGAAACCGTAGTAATGAGTGTCAGAGGTTGTCTTCTTAAATGTCAGCACCTCGTTTTCATCGTTAGAGCCGTAGTATCCGTACTTCTTACCCACGAAACGAATGACATTGCTGCTGTTGAGGGTGACGCAGGCTGGGGCGTAGACGGACATGCCGCTCTCAGCGTTAGAGGTAAAGTAACCGGTGCCGACACCCGTGAAAGTCGTTGTCCTGCCGATGTAACAGGCATTGCCGTTAGTCGTGACGATGTTAGTGCCCACAAGGTTGACGGTATAGGTATCCGAGTCGGAACCGCCGTAAAACCTAATACCACTGTTGTTGTCGCCACTGGGAGCTTCTAATTTGACATAATCCAACGTCAGTTTCTTGGCATCGCTGTCGAAGGATATCTGTCCACTGGTCAGTCCATCGACGGCAACACGCGACTTGTTCAGTGCGTTCACCTGATGACCTAAGACATACACATTGTATTTGTCAGCAGTGTTCAGGGTTCCAATATAGATGGCACTGTAAGAAAGTCCATTGGGAGTTCCGAAACCATTCAGCGACGAGCGGAAGCAGACGTTAGGACTCTGCGTGGCATCGACGTCGCAGTCTGTCATCGTACAGGAATTGAGCCCAACAATACTTCCGGAATTTCCGTATACTGCCAGTGAAGACTTGTTGATGGACAAATCCGTAGTTGAGCCACCATGAATACCGCGTCCATAAGATTGAATATTGACATTGATGTTTTTGACAGTGAGTGTGCCACCTCCTGAGATACTACTATATATGCCGCCATTCTTACCTTCAAGCGTTAGGTTTGATGAATTTGCGCCATTGCCCAAAATAGTCATGCTTTTCGAAGAGACAATACTATAGGCTTCACTTTTTTGTGTTAAATTGCAAGTGCCCTCAATCTTCAGAGTCAGTCCGTCAATGCCGGCGTTTTCAAGCGCAGCCATTTGATATGTGCTGGTCGTGACAGCAGCGTTTGTGAGGGTTAACGTTTTCGTACTCTGATTCCAGGTCCAGTTGGTTCCAGAGCCACTGCTCAACACCGTACGTACAATTTCCCCGCCAATTCTCAAGAAGGGCCTCAATGTGGCTGTTTTCAGCAGCGATCCGTCTGTGCTGTTGGTGACACCCGTTCCGCTCACAAACTTAGCATTGTCATCGATAATAAGGCCGTCGTCAAAAGACATGGATTTAAAGCCTTTAAACGCTGCACCACTCGTACTCGATATGTCGCCATAGGCACGGATAAAACTGAGGCTTCCCTTGGTACTGTTGCCCCAGAAAGCATTTGAACCACCTGCCTCCACGCGCATGAAGATGTTCCAGAACGCGATGCTGCTTTCCTCAGCATCAAAGGTGCTACGTCCCGAAGACGCATAAGAACTGCCATCTAAAACCATCGTATAGCCATTACCCTCAAATACCACATTGCTGTAGTCGAAGCGCATACACATGCCTTCGGAGTTTACAATGTTAAGACTGCTCTGCAGACGGATATAGTAAGTCGCATCCGAGAGATTATTGCCTATAATCGCTTGGTCTTTAAGATAGACATACTTTAGGGTCACTCTTTTGCTCGCAGCATCATAAGTTACTGTGCCGTTGTTAGTTCCGACATTTGTGTATGTTCCGTTCTTGGTCAGGTCAATCGAGGTGTTGCCGATTTTAAGCGTCTGGGCACCAACAAACAGGATTCCTGCCATGAGGAACAGAAGAGTAGTAAATAGTTTTTTCATAATCGTTAATTGTTTAAGGGTTAATAATAGTCTTAGATGTTTCAATTGCAAAGATAGCAAATAAATCGTTAACGAGCGTTACCACCCCCCTTAAAAAACGTTAACCGCGGCTAATTATTAAATAAAGACTGTTACTATGCAATGAATGTTTAATGACGCATTAAGAAGTTACAATAGAGAAAATCCGTGAAACATGAGAAAATGTCGGTTTAACGGTTTTTACGTACCTTTGCAACCACAAACCTGATTAAACTAGAAACATTAAACTCAAAACATGATGAAAAAAACATTTAAAACAATTTTCGCACTATTGTTGCTCGCCATAGGCAGCACTGCCGTATGTGCTCAGCCCCAGTGGGGCATGCGTGATGACTCCAAAGCATCGCTGAAGGACGTTTACAAGGACTACTTCTACATTGGCGTTGCCGTGAACAAGCGGAATGTTGCCGATGCAGCCCAGTCGGCACTGGTAAAAAAGGAGTTCAGCAGCATGACCGCTGAGAACGACATGAAGCCCGGCATGGTACACCCGAAGGAGGGCGTATGGAACTGGGGGGCAGCGGACAGCATTGCCAACTTTGCACGTCAGAACGGCATCAAGCTGCGCGGACACTGCCTGTGCTGGCACTCGCAGTTTGCCGACTGGATGTTTACCGACAAGAAGGGCCGCGAGGTGAAGAAGGAGGTATTCTACCAGCGTCTGCGCGAACATATCCACACCGTCGTTAACCGCTACAAGGACGTGGTTTATGCCTGGGACGTGGTGAACGAAGCCATCAGCGACAATGCCCGCCCGCAGTTCGTCGACGGCAAGATGGTGCCCGGCAATCCCTATCGCGAAAGCCGCCACTACAAGCTCTGCGGCGACGAGTTCATTGCCAAGGCTTTTGAGTTTGCACACGAGGCAGACCCCAATGCCCTGTTGTTCTACAACGACTACAACGAATGCGACCCCGGCAAGCGCGACCGCATATACAACATGGTGAAGAAGATGCAGGATGCCGGTGTGCCTATCCACGGCATCGGCATGCAGGGTCACTACAACGTCTACGGTCCGTCAGAGGAGGACATTGATGCCGCTATCACGAAGTATTCGCAAATTGTGAAGCACATCCATGTGACAGAGCTCGACATCCGCATGAATACCGAAATGGGCGGTCAGCTGCGCTTCTCGCGTGGTGAAGCCAAGCCCGTGGCTCCCTATATGAACACCCTTTTGACTGACCAGTACAGCCGTATCTTCAAGATTTTCCGCAAGCATAAGGACGTTATCGACTGTGTAACGTTCTGGAACCTTGGCGACCGCGACTCGTGGTTAGGCGTCAACAACCACCCGCTGCCGTTCGACGAGAACTACAAGCGCAAGCAGGCTTACTATGCCATCAGAGACTTTAACACTTCGCTCGACAATGTACAGCCTAAGGAAGACTTCGTTCCTAACGTGATGAACCAGCCCGGACAGAAATATCCGCAAGTGAACAGCGAGGGCTATGCCCGCTTCCGCGTAGAGGCTCCCGATGCCAAGTCGGTCATTGTCAGCCTGGGACTGGGCGGTCGCGGCGGAACGGTGCTGCGCAAGGACAAGGACGGTGTGTGGGTTGGTACCACCGAGGGCCCGATGGATCCCGGTTTCCACTACTATCACCTGACCATTGACGGTGGTGTCTTCAACGACCCCGGCACACATAACTACTTCGGTTCGTGCCGTTGGGAGAGCGGCATTGAGATTCCCGCTCCCGACCAGGACTTCTATGCCTGTCGCCAGGACATCCCCCACGGCACTGTCAGCGAGGTGCTCTACCCGTCACCCAGCACCGGCGAGATGCAGACTGCTATGGTTTACCTGCCGCCAACGTACGGCAAGCTCGTGAAGGGCAAGCAGGAGCGCTTCCCCGTACTCTACCTACAGCACGGCTGGGGTGAGAACGAGACCAGCTGGTCGAAACAGGGACATGCCGGCCTCATCATGGACAACATGATTGCCGAGGGCAAGATCAAGCCCTTCATCATCGTCATGGCTTACGGTCTGACCAACAACGTCAAGTTCGGCACCATCGGACAGTTCACTGCCAAGGAGTTTGAAACACTGTTAGTGGACGAGCTTGTACCCTTCATCGATAAGAACTACCTGACCAAGGCCGACAAGTGGAACCGTGCCATGGCCGGACTGTCGATGGGTGGCATGGAAACGAAACTCATCACCTTGCGCCGCCCCGAGGTCTTCGGTTACTGGGGACTGCTCAGCGGTGGCATTTATATGCCTGAAGACATCAAGGACCCGAAACAGGTACGCGTCATCTTTGAGAGCTGCGGTTCGAAAGAGCGTCCTGACGGCATCAACAAGAGCGTAGAAGCTCTGAAGGCTGCCGGTTACAACGCCCACGGCTTCATCAGCGAAGGAACTGCCCATGAGTTCCTGACTTGGCGTCGCTCGCTGCGTGAAATGGCTCCGCTACTATTCAAGTAATTATTATCAACTATGAAATACTTAACCTCGACGGCCGCCCTCATCATTACGATGACGGCGGCCGCTCAAAACCCGATTATCAGGGACCAGTTTGCTGCCGACCCCACCGCACGAGTATTCAATAACAAGGTATATGTTTACCCCTCGCACGACATCTTCCCGCCGGAAGGACAACGGCAAGACTGGTTCTGCATGGAGGACTACCATGTCTTCTCGTCAGAGAACCTGACCGACTGGACCGACCACGGTATGATTATCACCCAGGACAAGGTACCTTGGGTGAAGCCAGACTCCTACTCCATGTGGGCTCCTGACTGCGTAGAAAGAAATGGTAAATATTATTTCTACTTCCCGTCCACGCCAAACATAGGAAGAGGCTTCGGCATCGGTGTAGCTGTAGCCGACAGTCCTACAGGTCCGTTTATCTGTGAACCGGAACCTATCAAGGGCATCGGCGGTATCGACCCCTGCGTACTTCAGGCTTCCGACGGTAATGCTTACATCTTCTGGGGCGCAGGCCGCTGTGCCAAGCTAAAGCCCAACATGAAGGAACTGGCCGACGACACCCCGAAGGAGACCGTCAAGTGGGGCGACCGCGAGTTTGAGATGTATGGCGTCAACTGCCTCAAAGACCTGCCCAACCGTCAGGCTGAAGGTCCGTTTGCCTTCGAGTACAACGGCAACTACTACCTCACCTATCCTTATGTGCGTGAGAACACCGAGGTCCTTGGCTATGCCATGAGCAAGCATCCGATGGGGCCTTACGAGTACAAGGGACTGATCATGGCCGAGCAGCCCAACGGTTGCTGGACTAACCACCACAGCATCATCAACTACAAGGGTCAGTGGTATCTGTTCTACCACCACAACTATTTCTCGCCGAATGACGACAAACGCCGCTCTGCCTGCATCGAAAAGCTTTACTTCAACGCTGACGGAACTATTCAGGAGGTAAAGCAGACCCTTCGTGGTGTCGGTATCAACAAGGCAACAGAGCGGATAGAAATTGACCGCTACAGCAGTGTCGGCAGCGATGTGACTACTGCACTCATCGATACCGTCAACACATTCCGCAGCTTTGAGGCCACCCTTCCCGCCAAGGGCAGTTGGCTGAAATACACCGACATTGACTTCAGCTGTCTCACCGATGCCTACGTGGTTATCGGTGCCAAGGCTGCCGGAAACACCAAGTTCTTTGTTCGCGAGAAAGCCCCCAATGGCAAGATTCTGGCCAAGGTGGAGATGACGGTCAAACCTGACGTTCCAGCCGGTACACCAGCCATGTTCCGCCGTGACATGACGAACCAGTGGCTCACGATGGCTGCTCAGTTAGCTTATATACCGAAAGGTGTCAGCGACTTGGTCATCACCTGCGAAGGCAATGCCCCTGTCAGCATAGACTATGTGCAGTTCAAGAACCGTCCCAAGTATTTCACGCCAGCCACGGCACAGCCTACACAGCCCGACGACGAAGGATTCATCCGCCGCTGGCTACTCCTGGAACCCATCGACAAGCCCAACAGCAGCAACACAGTCTTCACCGACTCCTATCTGCGTGAACACTTCTACAAAAACTATTACAAGGGCCAGCAGAGCATGGTGCCGAAGGATAGTCAGAAGGTGAAAGTCGCCACCCAGACGCTGACATGGCATGCCCTCGACAGCGAGAACATGAACGTGAAGCTCTTCCGCTTTGCCGAGAAATGGGGCGAGAAAGTCTATGGTGTACTCTTCTGGGCTGTGACCATTATCGACTGCGACGAAGACATCGAGAACGTCCGTCTGGCTGTCGGTTCCAACTCTGCCTCTATGTGGTGGCTCAACGGCGAGGAGAAACTGCTGCTCAGCGGCGACCGCCGTATGGTTAAAGATGATGCCGTATCGCCCAGACTGACCTTGAAGAAGGGCCGCAACATCCTGCGCGGTGCCATCATCAACGGCCCGGGCATGAGCGACTTCTGTGTCCGTTTCATCGACGAGAAAGGAAATCCCGTGACCAACTATAATGTAAATATTAAATAATTAAAAAATGTAACAATTAAATAATCGCGATATGAAACGTATATTTCTCATTATTTCATTTTTTAATTTTTACATTGCCATGACGCCTGTCATGGCGCAGATCGGCGAGCCTTACATCCACGACCCCTCGACCCTTGCAGAGTGCGACGGCAAGTGGTACACCTTCGGCACGGGCGGCGGCGGTCTTATCTCTGCTGACGGCTGGAGCTGGAACAGTGGCGCTGACCGTCCTGGCGGCGGCGCAGCCCCCGACGTGATGAAGATTGGCGACCGTTACCTTTGTATCTATGGTGCCACCGGTGGTGGACTGGGTGGCGGACACGCAGGCCGTATCCTCACCATGTGGAACAAGACACTCGACCCGAAGTCGCCCGACTTCAAATGGAGCGAGGCCGTAGAGGTCTGCGCTTCTGACGGTATGGAGGACCAGGACGCCATAGACCCGGGCATGTTGCTCGACCCCACGACGGGTCGTCTGTGGGTGAGCTATGGCACCTATTTCGGCACCATACGTCTGATAGAACTTGACCCAAGGACAGGTTTTCGCGTCAAGGGTAATAAGGAGAAGGACATCGCCATCGACTGTGAAGCCACCGACCTCATCTACCGCGACGGCTGGTACTATCTGTTAGGTACCCACGGAACCTGCTGCGACGGTGTCAACTCTACCTATAACATCGTCGTGGGCCGTTCACGTAACGTCGAGGGCCCGTACCTCGACAATGTTGGCCGCGACATGTATCACGGTGGCGGTAAGATGGTGATTGCCGCCGGCGACCGCAAGGCTGGTGCAGGCCACTTCGGACGTACCATCATCGACGAAGGCGTGGAAGTGGCATCGTTCCACTGGGAGGCTGACTTTAACCTCAGCGGCCGTAGCGTCCTCGCTATCCATCCGCTGCTGTGGAAGAACGGCTGGCCCGTTGCTGGCGAGAAGTTCAAGGGCGGCACGTTCGAGATTGAGAGCGAGCGTCGTGGCTACTCACTGGAACTGGCTGTAGACTTCCAGCGCATGCAGGTAGCCCGGCAGGGGTGGTTCAACCGCAACCAGATGCAGGAACCCGCGAAGCCCATCGCCTGCCAGACCCTGGAAGAGGTCATCGGTGGCTGGCCCAAGGGTGACATTGGCGTGCGCTGCGGCGACTACATGTTCCGTCCCCACCAGCGCTGGACCATCACGCCTGTCAATGAGGCTGGCGGCTACCTGAGTAATCCGTATTTCAAGATGACCATTGCCGGTACTGACCGTGCGCTGGCTGCCACTGCCGACAAAGAACTGACAACCGTTCCCGCCTATACGGGCAGTGACGAACAGCTGTGGCGCATTGAGCAGCTGACCGACGGCACCTTCCGCATCATGCCAAAGGCCATCCCCGGCATGGACGGTGTCAATACGCGCTACTGCATTTACTCAGTGGCTGACAGCACGCCGACACTGGCAGAATACGATTTTAACAGCGATAATTCCAAGTGGAATCTGCGAAATCATTAAAAAAAAACGCTTTGATACAAATCGTGAAGTTTGTGAAACATCAGAGAACACCAGTTTCCAAAAAACGCCGTATCTTTGCAAGCGAAAACTAAAACGTAGTTTGACTGAATGAAAAGATTTGTTTTAGTAATTATATCATTAGTAGTTTGTTTTGTAACTGTAGTGGCTGCTGGAAAGCGTTCCAGCAGCACTGCTGGTGCTTTATCTGTAAAAAACGAGAAAACAGCATTTATCAAAAATCCGATGCTGTGGGCTGACGTCCCAGATCCGGATATTATACGCGTGGGCGATACTTTTTATTTGGTCAGCACGACGATGCACCTGATGCCCGGCGCACCCATCATGCGGTCAAAGGACCTGAAAAACTGGGAAACCATTGGCTATATCTTTGACAAGCTGACGGACTCGCCCAAATACGATCTGCAGGAAGGTACGGTCTATGGTCGCGGACAATGGGCAACGTCACTGAAATACCATAACGGACGTTTCTATGCCCTGCTGGCACCCAACGAGGCTGGTGCCATGGGCGACACCTATATCTTCACGACAGAAGACCCGGCAGGGAAATGGACGCTGCTGTCTCGCATGCGCCACTTCCACGACTGCTCACTGTTCTTCGACGACGACAATCGCGTGTACGTCATATATGGTACGGGAGAGATGATGGAGCTGAAGCCCGACCTGTCGGATGTAATAGAAGGAACACACCAGAAGATTTTTGAGCGTGAGGCTGACGAGACGGGACTCTTGGAAGGTTCACGCATGATCAAGCATAACGGCAAGTACTACCTGCTCATGATATCGCATGTCTATGCCCCGGGACGCCACCGCCGCGAGGTGTGCTACAGGGCTGACGACATTCACGGTCCCTACGAGAAACGGACCATCTTGGAATCACCGTTCGGGGGGTTCCCCTATCTGGCTCAAGGCACCATCGTCGACACACAGGACGGCGACTGGTATGGCATCATCTTCCAGGACCGTGGCGGCGTGGGACGCGTACTCACTGTGATGCCCTGCCGATGGATTGACGGCTGGCCCATGCTGGGCGACGAGCAGGGACGCGTTCCTGAACTGATGCGTCCGCTGAAGAGCGGCGAACCCGAGAAGACCATTGTATGCGCTGACGACTTCTCGTCAGAGAAACTCGGTTTGCACTGGCAATGGAACCACAACCCCATTGATGCCGCATGGAACCTGTCAGAACGTCCCGGATGGCTGCGACTGAAAACCAATCGCGTCGTCAGTTCGCTCTACCTGGCTCCCAACACGCTGACACAGCGCATAGAAGGACCGACGTGCAGCGCAGCGGTCAAGTTAGACGTGTCGCACCTCAAGGATGGAGACTGTGCCGGTTTTGCAGCCTTCAACGACGAGACTGGTGCCCTCATGATCAAGAAGAAGGGCAGCAAGCTCTCGTTGGAAATGACTACGTTATCCGTGAAGCTGTCGCAGAAGGACAAGGTGGTGGAGAACGTTGACGAGAAAACCATAGAGAGCATTGATTTGTCAAAACTCAAAACTCAAAACTCAAAACTCAAAACCATCTGGCTGCGCATTGACGCCGACTTCAACGTAGGCCGAGACATCGCCACATTCTTCTACAGCACGGATGGTGAGACATGGACACAGATGGGCGGTGAATACAAGATGCGCTTCGACTGGCAGCGCTTCTTCATGGGTTCCAAGTTTGCCCTGTTCTGCTATGCAACGAAGAAGAAAGGCGGCTGGTTGGATGTCGATGCCTTCAACTACCAGCGCAACGAGGAATAGCGTTTAGCATAGATTCCTAACAAGCGAAAAAAGATGCCAAAAGTAGCAAGTGTTGTTACATTTGGCATTTTTTTTTTGTACTTCAGATAAAAAGTATTACCTTTGCAGTCATAAAACGACTAACTAATGATTATCATGTATGAAAAGTAAAGTTCTTACCTATATATGCCTATTGGTGCTGTTCATGCCACAAATCATAAATGCCCAGATGGGCAAGCACTTTGATGCTGATAATATGATATCGAGCAGCTTCACCACACAAGTGTATATTGACCATGACGGCTTTATATGGGTAGCAACACGCAATGGACTCAATCGTTATGACGGGTATCAGACGCTCATCCTGAAAAAGGAGAAGCGACAAGACCTGGGCATGGCCAGCAACTATGTCAACTGCATCACGCAAGACCAGCGCGGCATCTTCTATGTGGGTATGTTCGGAGCCTTCCAGACTTACAACGGGGAACGCTTTCAGGACATTACCACCTACGACCTTGATGGCAATGCTACGCCCTGCTACATCACCTGTCTGTTGCGCCGCAGCAACGGTGACATACTGGCAGGAACCTCCGGCCACGGACTGTTAAAGATGACTGGCGACCACACGGCACGACAGATAGGCGGTGCATTGAAGGACGTGTTTACCGTTCATCGCATGAAAGAAGACAGTCGGCAGCGCATTTGGATGGCGGCTGAAGGTATGGGACTGCTCTGCTATGACGGTAAAAAGCTACAGCGTTTTTTAGATGACGACGAGCATAAGAATGCAGTGCAGGACGTCTGCGAGGACCGCCAAGGCCGTATCTTCATCGCTACGTCCAATGCAGGGCTCTACCGCTTGGACGGCAATGTCCCCGTCCATATTGACGAGACTGGCGACAAGCACATCTCCGTGCTGTATGTCAACCACGAGGGCAACATCATGCTGGGCTATGACGGCATGGGTTTGGCCATATACAACCCCAACACACGCACACTGACAGACAATCCCTATTATAGCCGCGATGTTGACCTCAACACAGCCAAGGTCTATTCCATCTGCGAAGACCAGCACGGCAACGTCTGGTTGGGTCTGTTGCAGAAAGGCATCTACATGCATCCCGGGAAGACGACAGGCTTCCATTACATGGGATATAAGTTAGGACCGCGTAACGTCATCGGCAATGCCAGCGTCACCAGCGTGATGGTTGGCAGCAACGGCTATACATGGATTGGCACCGACAAGGACGGGCTCTACTGCGTGGCTCCTACCTCCAAGGTGGTCCGCCACTTCAAGGAAAACTTCCCAAGTACCATCCTGTGTATCGCCGAAGACGAGCATCATAACGTTTGGATTGGTTCGTACAAAGAGGGCTTCGGACGCATCGACGTGCCTTCGCTGAACTATCACCCTCAATCACTCCCTTATGGCCAAGACCTTAGCATCTTCGACATCGTCAGCGACCGCAAGGGACACGTCTGGTTAGGCACCATGGGACAGGGTCTGATACGCTACGACATCACGACAAGTGACATCAAGGCGTACACGATGGCTGATAATGCCAGTGTCAACCGCAAGGTCAACAGTATTGCCAACAACTACATCTCACAGATAGCACTCTCACCTGACAGCCAGCGCATCTACATCGCCACGACGATGGGTGTCTGCGCCATGAGATTTAAGGACGAGAACTGGCTTTCAACCTTCAACGGCAGCAACTGTCCCAACTACGGCACCCCGGTACGCATTGCCCGTGAATTTGGCGGCAAAGTGCGCATAGGCACGAACGACGGTCTGTACAGCTATGACCTCAAGAAACATCGCATGGATCACCATGGCATGGAGAGCGGACTGGCCGACAATGGCATCGCCAGCATCGAACAGGACCGTCAGGGCAACCTCTGGGTAGCCACTGACCACGGACTGTGTTTCGTAGATACCAAGACGCAAGTCGTCAGCAGCTATCTTGTTGACAACGGCCTACAGTCTAACGAGTTCAGCGACGGAGCCTCGTGGATTGCTCCCAACGGCAAGCTGGTGTTTGGCGGATTGGGCGGCATCACCTGGTTTGACCCCAAGGACATCAAGGTCAGCAACTGGAAGGCGGAAGTCAAGCTGACAGGATTCGCTGTCAACGGAGAACCCGTCACACCAGCAACCATGTCCGGTTTCTGGCAAGTGACCGACACTGCCATCATCGCCTCTGACCGTTTCGTGCTCAGTCCGGGCGACAACTCCTTTGCCATACAGCTGTCGACTCTGACCTACGATAATCCAGAGCATATTGTCTACCGGTACCGCATCAACAAAGAGGGATGGGTGCGCATGCAGCCAGGTGTCAACGAAATCACATTCAGCCATCTGCAGCCGGGTACCTATCATTTCTGCTTGGTAGCTGAGAAAAACGGCATCTCTACACCCGAGCGCTGCTTCACGGTGATAATCCATGCACCATGGTACAGGACACCCCTCGCCTACGCCACCTACTTGTTGGCTTTGATTGGTTTGTTCTTGTGGTACCGCCACCAGCGCCGCCGCAAGGAGCAGGACAAACTGCGCCTGCAGGAGCACATCCATGCCGAAGAGATGGCCGATGCCAAATTGAAGTTCTTCATGAACATCTCCCACGAGATTCGTACACCTATGACACTCATCGTGGCACCACTGCTGTCACTCATCAAACAGGATAACGACCCGCACCGTCGCAGCATCTACGAGACCATCCGTCGCAATGCCGAACGTATCCTGGGACTTATCAACCAGATGATGGACCTGCGTAAGATTGACAAGGGACTGATGCAGATGCACATGTGCGAGACCGAGCTCGTCACCTTCATCGGTGACATCCACACCCTGTTTGCCCAGCAAGCCAAGGCCAAGAGCATCACCTTCCCCTACGAGCACGATACCGCCGAGTTGCCGGTGTGGATTGACCGTGCCCACTTCGACAAGGTCATTGTCAACATCCTCTCTAACGCCTTTAAGTTCACGCCGACAGGCGGTGAGATTGGCATCCACCTGACACACGACGACCGACATGCCACCATCGCCGTCAGCGATACCGGTGAAGGCATCCCCGAGGACAAGCTGGACCGCATCTTCGAGCGTTTCTATCAGTCGCCTTCGTCCGTCAACGACCGAAACACGGGAACGGGTATAGGCCTCGACCTGACACGCTCATTAGTAGAGTTACACCATGGCACCATCACCGCCCATAACAATGCCGGCGGCAAGGGCTGCACATTTGTCGTCACCATTCCTTTAGGCAACAGCCACCTGCGTCCCGAGGAGATGATTGCAGAACAGAAAGAAGCGACCCCGAATACCACGACGCTGTTTGACAACAACGAAGTTGCAGAGGGACAGGCACCAAGTGAGGCTCCTCTCACAGAGAATCTTTCCATCAGTGAGCCCAAGATGGGACAACGCCAGCAGATTGTCATCGTCGAGGACGACATGGAAATCCGCGAATACCTGAGCAACGAGCTGTCGTCAGACTACGACGTTACCGTCTGCGAGAATGGTCGCATAGGACTCAGTGAGGTGTTGCGCCGCATACCTGACCTGGTCATCTCCGACATCATGATGCCCGAGATGGATGGTAACACGCTGTGTTCAAAGATTAAGGGCAACCCTGCCACCAGTCACCTGCCCGTCATCCTGCTCACTGCCAAGAACCGCGACGAGGACCAGTTGGAGGGTTTGGAGACCGGTGCCGATGCCTACATTGTCAAACCGTTTAATATGGACATTCTGCGCCGTACCATCGTCAACTTGATACATACACACCGCACGCTGCGCCTGAAATATGGCCGCAACGACCAGTTGGAACAGCAGGTAGACGACATCAAGATGAAGTCGCCCGACGAAAAACTGCTTGACCGCGTGATGGCCGTCATCAACAAGAACCTGAGCAATTCCGACCTCAGCGTCGACAAGATTGCCGACGAGGTAGGCATCAGCCGCGTTCACCTGCACCGCAAGATGAAGGAACTGACCGGCCAGACGCCTCACGACTTCATCCGCAACATCCGTCTGAAACAGGCTGCTCACCTGTTGACCACAAACAACATGAACATCACAGAAGTCATGTATGCCTGCGGCTTCAACAACTCAGCCTCCTTCTCGACGATCTTCAAGAAGTTCTATGGCATGTCGCCACGTGACTACATGAATGAGCACAAGTCAGAAGTATCTCACTGAGCGTCGGATGGATGTGCACCATGTCACGTAGCTGAGGTACCGTCGTATCGCGACACATCAGCACACTGACTTCCTGGATGATGTCAGCGGCATGTGCGCCAAAGGCATGACAACCAATGATGCGGTCTTCCGCATCTGAGAACAGTTTCAACAGGCCCTCGCCCTCATCCATGGCGAGGGCTTTTCCATTGGCACGCCAGAAGGCCTTACGACACTGATAGGTTTGCTCCATCGCTTTCAGCTGGTCTTCACTGGGACCGACACAGGCAGCCTCAGGCTGGGTAAAGATGGCGGCAGGCATGATGTCAAAGCGGATACCGTCCGTCTTGCCGAGAATATGGTTGACGGCACGTACTGCCTGCATCTCTGCGGCATGTGCCAGCAACTGTCGCCCATTGACATCACCGATGGCATATATCTCACAGGGGGACAGACCCCCTGTGAGCTTGAAGTTGTCGTCGACGGCGATAAAGCCACGTGGGTCGGTGGGGATGCCGGCAGCCTCAAGGTTCAGCCCCTCGGTATGGGGTTTACGACCCGTTGCTATGAGAATGGCATCGGCATCGATGTCAGCCAGGGACTGCACGGAAGTTTTCATCTTGAAGACGATACCGCGCTTCTCCATCACCTTACGCAGACGCTTGGCACAGTCTGTGTCAAGCATTGGCAGACACTCCTTCATAAACTCTATGACCGTCACCTCCGAACCAAAGCGCTGGAAAACGGAAGCAAACTCCATGCCGATGACACCGGCACCAATGATGCAAAGACGTTTGGGCAAGGTGGTCAGCTGCAACAGTTCTGTGGCTGTCATCACTCTTGGGTCAGTATCAATGCCGACAATGGGAGGCATCTTGGCGCTGCTGCCCGTAGCAATGATGACATGCTTGGCACTGATGGTGTCGCCACCAGCTAAGGCTATGGTATGGCTGTCAAGGAAGGATGCCGTGTCACGAATAAGGGTAATGCCTGGTGCCGACAGAATCCCCTCGACACCGGCACGAAGCTGCTGCACCACCTGCTGCTGGCGCTCAAGGGCCTCAGCAAACGTGGCACTGTGGACATACGTCTTGGTAGGAATACAACCGCGGTTCAGGCAGGTGCCTCCCACTTCGTCCTTCTCTATGATAACCACTTGCAAGCCCTGCTGGGCTGCATATTCAGCGGCGCGGTAGCCACCAGGTCCCGCGCCGATAATGATGACGTCACTCTTCATTTTTCATTCTTCACTCTTCATTCTTCATTTCCCTGTAGGTCACCACGGGATGCTTGGCAGCCAGCACGTCATCCACACGTCCGATGGGCGTCTGATGCGGTGCCGACTTCACCAGTTCCGGATCGTTGTTCGCTTCGTCGGCAATGCGGCGCATCACCTCGATGAAACCGTCAATGGTGTCCTTCGATTCATTCTCCGTAGGCTCTATCATGAGACTCTCATGGAAGAGCAATGGGAAATAGATAGTAGGTGCATGGTAGCCATAGTCTAACAGACGCTTGGCTACGTCCATCGTGGTAACGCCAGTTGATTTCTCTTTCAGCCCGTCGAAGACGAACTCATGCATACAGATTCCCTCAATAGGCAGTTCATAGACATCCTTCAACGACTCCTTGATGTAGTTGGCATTGAGCGTCGCCAACGGTCCCACCAGTTTGATGTTCTCGCGTCCTAACGTCAGGATGTAGGCGTATGCTCGCATCATGACGGCAAAGTTGCCATGCCAGGGACTAACAAAGGGGAAGAAATCCTGCAAACCCTCACGTACGCCGACAGGACCGGCACCCGGACCGCCACCGCCATGGGGTGTCGAGAAGGTCTTATGCAGGTTAATATGCATGACGTCAAAGCCCATATCTCCCGGGCGACAGGCACCCAGCATCGGGTTCAGGTTGGCGCCGTCATAGTACATCAGACCGCCATGGGCATGGATGAGTGCGGCAATCTCCGGAATCTGGCGCTCAAAGAGGCCGAGGGTGTTGGGGTTCGTCATCATCATGGCGGCAATGGAGTCTTGCTCCTGAAGCACCAACTGCTTCAGATCTTCCAAGTCAACCAGACCATCCTTGTTCGACTTTACCTCAACGATCTCCAGTCCGCAGACAGCGGCAGAGGCAGGATTGGTGCCATGTGCCGAATCAGGCACGATGACTTTCTTGCGCTGCAAGTCGCCACGTGAGCGGTGGTAGTTGTCTATCACCATCAGTCCGGTCAGTTCACCATGTGCGCCGGCGTAGGGTTTGAAGGTGAAATGGGCCAGTCCCGTCAATTCGCACAACGAGCGCTCCAAGAGCGTCATCATGGCCAACGCGCCCTGTGCCGTACGGGACGGCTGCATGGGATGCAGGTTCTGAAACTGCGGCAGGGCAGCCATCTCCTCATTGATCTTCGGATTATACTTCATCGTACACGAACCCAACGGGTAGAAGCCATTGTCGACACCAAAATTATTGGTTGACAGATTGGTATAATGGCGCACCACCGTCGGCTCGTCACACTCCGGCAGGGCAGCTTCCGTCTGACGCTGCATCGCCTGGGGTATCGCATAATCTCCGAAGTGGTTCTTGGGCAGGCTATAGCCCTTGCGTCCAGGCTTCGACAGCTCGAATATCAAATGACCATATAGTTTACTATTCATAAGGCGACCATCTTTACAAGGTTGTCAATTTCTTCTTTCGTACGCTTCTCGGTAACAGCAAACAGGAAACCGTCACCCCGACGGACACCGCCCAAGATGCCGGCATCGAGGAAACGCTGGTAGAGCGTATCGGCGTCGCCGTCATAGCGCACATAGAACTCGTTGAAGAACGGCTGGTCATAGACCAGTGAGAAACGTCCCGTCGCCAACAGCTGGTCACAGAGGTAGTGGGCACCTGCATAGCTTAGCTCTGCTGCCTCACGCAGTCCCTGCTTACCCATCAGCGACAGATAGATGGTGACAAAGAGCGCCATCAGCGACTGGTTGGAGCAGATGTTCGACGTGGCCTTCTGCCTGCGGATATGCTGTTCGCGGGCTTGCAGCGTCAGCACAAAGGTGCGCTGGCCGCGGTTGTCTTCCGTCATACCGACAATACGGCCCGGCATCTTGCGTATCAGCTTCTCCGTGCAACACATATAACCGACGTATGGACCGCCAAACGACATCGGAATACCTAACGACTGTCCGTCACCAACGGCAATATCGGCACCCCATTCTCCTGGGGTCTTCAACACCGCGAGGTCAGCAGCTACGCTGTCGACGATGAAAAGTGCCTTCTTCGCATGACAGGCATCGGCAAAGCCCGTGAAATCCTCGACAATACCAAAGACGTTCGGCTGTTGCACGATGACACCGGCGACACCTTCAATCGTCGAAAGCTGGGAAGTGAGCGCCGAGGCATCCGTCACACCGTCCTTCATAGGGATGGTCACCAGTTCGATGCCACGATGCAGGGCATAGGTGTCTAACACCTGACGGGTGCGCTCGTTGACTGTTTCGGAGACTAACACCTTGTTCTGTTTCTTGCCGGCAGCCACTGCCATCATCATGGCCTCGGCTGCCGCCGTGGTACCGTCATACATTGATGCATTCGAGATGTCCATGCCTGTCAACTCAGCCATCATCGACTGGTATTCAAAGACATAGTGCAGCGTACCTTGCGAAATCTCTGCCTGATAGGGCGTATAGCAGGTCAGGAACTCCGAGCGCGAGAGCAGGTTAGGAATCACCGCTGGCGTATAGTGGTCATAGACACCATAGCCGGCAAAACAAGTCAACTGGCTGTTCTGCGACCCCAAGCGCTCAAAGAGCTGGCGCACTTCCAGTTCACTCATCTCCGAAGGGATGTTGTAGTCGCCTTGGAAGCGGACACTTTCAGGAATACCGGCATACAAGTCATTCAGCGACGTGATGCCCACGCGCTCCATCATGGCCTGCAGGTCCTCTTCCGTATGTGGGAAATACTTATAATTCATTGACCATTAATCATTGACCATGAGCCATTATTTTTCGCAGAAGGCGCTGTAAGCCTTGGCATCCATCAGGTCGTCCAGTTCCGACTTGTCGTTCAACGACACCTTGATGATCCAGTTCTCGTAAGCATCGGCATTGATGCGCTCCGGTTCATCCTCTAAAGCCTCATTCACCTCCAGCACGACACCAGTCACGGGAGAGATCAGGTCTGATGCGGCCTTGACGCTCTCCACGGCACCGAACTCCTCGCCGGCAGACACCTCGTCGTCCACATCGGGCATATCGACATAAACCACGTTACCCAAAGCTTTCTGAGCATAGTCGGTAATACCGATGTAGCCACAGTCACCCTCTACTCTTACATACTCATGCGACTCGCTGTAATAGAGTCCTTCCAACACTTTTGCCATAGTTTTTAGTTTTAAAATTATATTTATGTTTATTGGTTCCCGTTATCGTTCCCGTTATCGTTCCCGTTAACGTTTATAATGTTTATCATAGAAGCGTTTCTTACAGACCACGCCGGGGAAGGTCTTTTTGCGGATTTGTATCTCCACCTCCGTTCCTATTGCAGCGAAGGGCGCATCGACGAGAGCCATACAGACACTCTTGTCAATCGATATGGCGTGATAGCCCGTCGTCACCTCGCCAATGGCCTGCCCGTCCTTGAGCACCGTATAGCCATGACGCGGAATGGCCTTGTCCTGCAGCTCGATGCCTACCAATTTCTTGGGAGCACCTTCGGCCTTCTGCTTCGCCAAGGCCTCCCTACCGATGAACTCTTGTTTGTCCAACTTGACAAAGACACCCAAGCCAGCCATCAGAGGCGTAATGTCGGCACTGAGCTCGTCACCATAGAGCGGCAGTCCCACCTCGAAGCGCAGCGTGTCGCGGCAGCCCAGTCCACAGGGTTTGCAGCGTCCGCTGGCCATCAGCTTGTCCCAGCAATGGTTGATGTATTCGGCATCGGCATAGATCTCGAAGCCGTCCTCACCAGTATAGCCCGAGCGTGACACCAGCACGTCGCCGATTTCCTTGAAGGTGTAGAACGTCAGTTCGCTGCACGGCAGTCCCAGCACCTGTTCCATCACCGCCTCAGCCTGCGGACCCTGTACGGCCAGCTCTCCGTAGAGGTCGCTCTGGTTTTCCAAAGTGACGTCATAGCCCTTGGCCTGCTCTTCTATCCATGCCCAGTCCTTGTCGATGTTCGAGGCATTGATGACGAGGAAGAAACGGTCGTCGGCCATGCGATAGACCAGCAGGTCGTCCACCACGCCGCCGTCTTCATAGCACATCATGCCATAAAGGATTTTCCCGGCAGGGATACCCGCGACATCATTGGTAAAGATGTGGTTTACATAGCGTTCGGCATCGCGACCACTGACGAGCACCTCGCCCATGTGACTGACATCGAAAACGCCACAGTCCTTTCGGACGGCTTGATGCTCATCCACGATACCTGAATACTGAATCGGCATGTCGAAGCCACCAAAAGGCGATATCAATGCTCCGAGTGCCACGTGTTTGTCATAGAGACAGGTTCTTTTGTTTTCCATTTTCTCAATTATCAATTATCAATTAGCGAATGCGTTATAGCGAATGCGTTCAACATCATTGTCAGTCAGATGCCACTCGCCTTCACAGAGGGTTTCACGGATGACGGCCTTCATCTCGTCGATAGTCTGTGGAATGTAGTCCTTCAGCAGGGTGATGCGCTGGCGCACGCTCTGGATGCCCTTGGCCTGCAGCTTCTCTGTGCTGGGTGTGATGGCGTTCAGCATGTGCTGCATATTCGTGTCATAAAGCAGCGTCCCATGGACAATGCTGGCCGTAGGCAGGTGGTAGAAAGCTGTGCCGCTGACCTTCCGTCCGTCTATCAGTACGTCGTTGTGACTGGTGGCAGTGGCGGTGACACCCAACCGACGAAGCACCAGCAGAATCATGCCCATGAAACGGTTGAACACAGGCCCTACTTGGGTGTCGGGGGTGATGTACGACAACATCACATTGCCGCTGTCGGCATACACGCAGCCACCGCCACTCTTGCGGCGAAAAACCTGGATGCCATGCTGACGGCAGTAGTCCAAATTCACCTCATTCTCAAGTTGCTGATTGCGCCCGATGATGACTGTCGGCTCCACCTGCCATAGGAAAAAGCAGTCGGCGACGTCGGGCTGTCGTGCAACATACTCTTCCATAGCCAAATAGAAGGAAAGAGGGCGTATTTTTTCGTCTGGTAACGTGATAAACTTCATCCGTTTTAGGTTATTATTTTGCAAAAATATGAAGAATTTATGTAATATGCAAGGATTATGACCTTTTTCTTTGGTATTTCGCTTGGTTTGCACTATCTTTGCAGCATCATATATGAAATAAAGTGGAATTATTAAACGAAATCAGATACCCTGAAGACCTTAGGAAGCTGCCGGTTGACCAGCTGCCACAGTTGTGTCAGGAGCTTCGCGACGACATCGTCAAGGAGCTGTCAGTCAATCCCGGGCACCTGGCTTCCAGCCTTGGCGTCACAGAGATTACGGTGGCTCTGCACTATGTCTATGACACGCCGTACGACCGCATTGTATGGGACGTAGGACATCAGGCCTACGGACACAAGATACTGACAGGGCGCAAGGACCAGTTCTGCACCAACCGCAAACTGGGCGGTCTGCGACCGTTCCCCAGTCCGGAGGAGAGCGAATACGACACTTTCATGTGCGGACATGCTTCCAACAGCATCTCTGCAGCGTTAGGCATGGCCGTGGCAGCAAAGTTAGCCAAGGACAAGCGCCACGTGGTGGCCGTCATCGGCGACGGAGCCATGTCGGGCGGTCTGGCGTATGAAGGTCTGAACAATGTGTCGTCCAGCGACAGCGACATCCTCATCATCCTCAACGACAACAACATGTCCATCGACCGTGCCGTGGGCGGCATGCAGGAGTACCTGCTGTCGCTGAGTACCAACGAGACCTATAATGCCCTGCGCTTCAAGGTGTCGAGCTGGCTGCACCGCGTCGGACTCCTTGAGGACGACCGCCGTCGTGGACTCGTCCGCCTGTCGAACGCCGTCAAGTCGGCCATTTCTCACCAGCAGAACGTCTTCGAGGGCATGGACATCCGCTACTTCGGTCCCTTCAACGGTCACGACGTCAAGGAACTGGTACGCATCTTGCGCCAGCTGAAAGGCATGCGCGGTCCCAAACTGCTGCATCTGCACACCCAGAAAGGCCACGGCTACGCCCCTGCCGAAAAGGACGTCACCGTCTGGCACGCCCCTGGCAGGTTTGACGCCGAGACGGGAGAGCGTGTAGTCAAGGACACCACCAACATACCGCCGCGTTTCCAGGACGTGTTCGGCGAGACACTGTTGGAGCTGGCCCGTCAGAATCCCAAGATTGTGGGTGTCACACCCGCCATGCCTACAGGCTGCTCCATGAACATCATGATGCACGAGATGCCAGAACGCACCTTCGACGTCGGCATTGCCGAAGGTCATGCCGTCACCTTCTCGGGAGGTATGGCCAAAGAGGGGCTGCAACCGTTTTGCAACATCTACAGCGCGTTCTCGCAACGTGCCTTCGACAATATCATTCACGACGTTGCCATCCTCAAGCTGAACGTGGTTCTTTGTCTGGACCGTGCAGGACTGGTCGGCGAGGACGGACCTACACATCACGGGGCCTTCGACATGGCAGCGCTGCGCCCCATCCCCCACCTTACTATTGCCTCACCCATGGACGAGCACGAACTGCGCCGACTGATGTACACGGCACAGATGCCTGACCGCGGTCCCTTTGTCATCCGCTATCCGCGAGGCCGCGGGTCGCAGGTCGACTGGCGCTGTCCGTTAGAGGAGATTCCTGTAGGCAAGGGCCGCAAGTTGCGCGATGGCGACGACATCGCCGTCATCACCATCGGTCCCATTGGTGTTGAGGCAGCCCAGGCGATTGACGAACTCGATAACGATAACGGGAACGGGAACGGGAACTTTAAGAGTAATCATACCTCTCACTTCTCACCTCTCACTTCCCACCTTGCCTCTCACCTCTCCATCGCCCACTACGACCTGCGCTTCCTGAAGCCGCTCGACGAAGCCATGCTCCACGAGATTGGCGGCAAGTTCAAGAAGATTATCACCATCGAGGATGGTGTCCGCAACGGTGGCATGGGCTCTGCTGTATTAGAGTGGATGAACGACCACGGCTATGCACCCGTCATCCGCCGCCTCGGCCTGCCCGACGAGTTTGTCGAGCACGGTAAGGTGGCTGAACTGCAGGCCATCGTCGGCATCGACAAGGAGGCCATCAAGCAGGCCATCAATTCTCAATTATCAATCATCAATTCTCAATTGTCAATTATCAATTAGCGAATGCGCTAATAACGAATGCGCTATGAAGATCATCATTGCCGGTGCAGGTGCCGTGGGAACTCACCTGTCGAAACTGCTGTCACGCGACCATCAGGACTGCGTCCTCATCGACGAGGATGCTAACCGCTTGGGCGACCTTGACAGCCGGTACGACATCATGACCTTGCAGGGTCGCACGACCAGCATCAAGACACTGCAGGAGGCTGGTGTGGAACATGCAGACCTCTTTGTGGGCGTGACGCCGCAGGAGAGCAACAACATGAGTGCCTGCATGATAGCCCACGCCTTGGGAGCCAAGAAGACGGTGGCGCGCATCGACAACTTTGAATACCTCGACCCCGCAAGGAAGGCACTCTTCAACCAGATGGGCATCAACTCGCTCATCTTCCCCGAAGTACTGGCAGCCATCGACATCACCAACGGTCTGAAGATGTCGTGGGTGCGTCAGCGACTCGACATCCACGGCGGCGTACTGGTCCTGTTGGGCATCAAGCTGCGCGAGTCGTGCGAAATCCTGAACCAGCCGCTGCGCGTGCTCTGCGGACCCGAGGATCCCTACCATGTCGTAGCCATCAAGCGCGGCGACGAGACGCTGATTCCCGGCGGTTACGACGAACTGCACATCAACGACATCGCCTACTTCATGACGACCCGCGACTATATTCCCTATATCCGCCAGATTGTCGGCAAGGAACACTATACTGACGTCAAGAACGTCATCATCATGGGTGGCGGCCGTACAGCTGTCCGCGTGGCCAAGACCGTCCCCGACTACATGAACCTGAAAATCGTGGAACTGGATGAACATCGCTGCGAGCGGTTGAACGAGAAGCTGGCCGACCTTGACGTCATGGTCATCCACGGCGACGGCCGCGACATCGGTCTGCTGCAGGAAGAGGGCATTCAGAACACACAGGCTTTCGTGGCCTTGACGGGCAATGCCGAAACCAACATCCTGGCCTGTCTGACGGCCAAGCGCTTAGGTGTGCGCAAGACGGTGGCAATGGTCGAGAACCTGGACTATGTCGATATGGCCGAGAGCCTTGACATCGGCACCATCATCAACAAGAAGACCCTCGCCGCCAGCCACATCTACCAGATGATGCTCGATGCCGACGTCTCGAACGTGCGGTCATTGATGCTTGTCGACAGCGACGTGGCAGAATTTACCGCTGCCAAGGGGTCAAAGGTCACCAAGAAACCCGTCAAGGACCTCGGACTGCCCTTTGGCGTGGCCATCGGCGGACTGGTGCGCAAGGAACAAGGCATCCTGGTCAATGGTAACACCCAGATAGAGGCTGGCGACAGCGTCATGGTGTTCTGCCATGAGCACAACCTCAAGAAAATGGAGAAATTCTTCAAGGCCAATACGCTATGGTAAACTTCTCCCTGGTATATAAGATTATCGGCTCGCTGCTCTTCCTGTTAGGTGCTTTGCTGACAGGCTGCATGGCTATCTCGCTCTACTATGGCGAGGACGACCTGATGTCGTTTCTCATCGCAGCCATCCTGACCGGCAGCGCAGGCTTCGTCTTCAAATACCTCGGTCGTGATGCCAACAACAGCCTCAGCCGCCGCGACAGCTACTTCCTCGTGACGGCAACGTGGGTCATTTTCTCGTTCTTCGGCATGCTGCCCTACCTCATCGGCGGCTACATCCCCAACATCACCAACGCTTTCTTTGAGACCATGTCGGGCTTTACCACCACGGGAGCCACCATCCTTGAAGACGTGGAGCGGCTGCCCCACGGCATCCTCTACTGGCGTACGCAGACGCAGTGGATAGGCGGTTTGGGAATCGTCTTCTTCACCATCGCCATCCTGCCGTCCATGGTGGGCAGCGGCAGCGTGAAGGTGTTCGCAGCAGAAGCCACAGGCCCCATCCGCGCCAAGATGCACCCGCGACTCTCGACGATGGCGAAATGGATATGGACCGTCTACCTCGGACTCACCGTGGCCTGCATCCTCTCGTTCTATGCTTGCGGCTTGGGATGGTTCGACAGCATCAACTACGCCATGACGACGACGGCTACGGGTGGCTTTGCCCCCCATAACGACTCTACGGCCTATTATAACAAAGCATCCATCGACTACGTCTGCGTGCTGTTCCAGTTCCTGGCGGGCATCAACTTCGCCATGCTCTACATGGCTATCTTCAAACTGAAGATCGGCGCCCTGTTCAAAAGCTCCGAGTTCAAACTCTACCTGTCCATCGTCGCCATTGCCACCGTGTTCATCAGCTACCTGCTTGTGCGACACAACGGCTACGGAGTGGAACATGCCTTCCGCTCGGCGCTCTTCCAGGTGGTGTCGTTCATCACCACCACGGGACTGTTCAACGACGACGTGGCACGCTGGCCTCACATCACGTGGGTCATCCTCTGCGGCCTGATGTTCATCGGAGCCTGTTCGGGCTCTACCACCGGCGGTTTCAAGTGCATCCGTGGCGTCATGGTGTTCAAGGTGCTACGCAACGAGTTCCGCCGCATCCTGCACCCCAATGCCGTCCTGCCCGTCAAGGTCAACGGACAAACCGTTTCGCAGACGAAGTTGTCCATGCTGCTGGCGTTCTTTGCCATCTACACCTTTATGTGCATCATCTCTGCCACCATCATGATAGGCTCTGGCATCGACATCACCAATGCCATCATCATCGCCTTCAGCTGTATGAGCAACGTAGGACCGTCGCTCGACAACCAGATAGGCCCTCCGCTGCTATGGAGCGAAATGCCCGAATACATCAAGTGGGTGCTGTCGTTCCTGATGCTCGTCGGCCGTCTGGAAATCATGTCCGTACTGGTGCTCTTCACCCGCGCATTCTGGAAAGAAAACTGATGGCGCTTCGCTAATTGATAATGGATAATTGAACATTATGAACTACTATAAATTCACACCTTTGATTAAGACCCCCATCTGGGGTACTGAAAGCTGGCAAATCAGCGGCGTGCCGGGCAACGAGACACCCTGCGACCTCCCTGGAGCCGCCCCCATCACCCTCAACACCCTGGTGCGCGAGCAGCAGGGCCGCCTACTCGGCGAAGCCAACTACCGCCGCTTTGGCGACGAATTTCCCCTGCTCATCAAGTTCATCGATGCCCGTCAGGACCTCAGCATCCAGGTACACCCCAACGATGAGACAGCCCACCGCCACGGCAAGCCCCGTGGCAAGACCGAGATGTGGTATGTCATGGAGTCAGCCCCCACGGCCAAGCTCTACAACGGCCTGAAGATGCAGATAACGCCTGAGCAGTACAAGGCGATGGTCGACAACGACACCATCTGCGATGCCTTGGCACAGTACAGCGTCAAGGAGGGCGACTGCTTCTTCATCCCTGCCGGACGCATCCACTCCATCGGTGCCGGATGCTATCTGGCAGAGATACAGCAGACCAGCGACGTCACCTACCGCATCTACGACTACCGACGCCCCGACAAGGACGGCAACCTGCGACAGCTGCACACCCAGGAGGCCAGCGAGAGCATTGACTTTACCGTGCTCAGCGACTACCGCCAGCACTATACCCCCAAGAAGAACGAGAGCCAGCTGCTGGTGGACTGTCCCCACTTCAGCACCGCCGTCTACGACCTCGACGAGCCGATGACCATCGACTATAGCGAGCTCGACTCCTTCGTCATCCTCATCGGCGTCAAGGGCGAAGGCACGCTCACCATCGACGGCGAGGACGTCAGTTTCCGCGCTGGCGAATGCATCCTGCTACCGGCATATATAAAAGAGGTACGCGTAAACGGCACCCTCAAGTTCCTCGAAACCTACGTACTGTCAGAGTAGCACTGCTACTTCTGCTTCGCTAAGACCTGTTGCCTTGGCTATTTCGTCATTTTGCATGCCCATCAGTTTCAGGTTACGTACAACACTGGCTAAAGCCTCAGCACGACCCTCAGCACGACCTTCAGCACGACCTTCAGCACGACCTTCAGCACGACCCTCAGCACGACCCTCAGCACGCCCCTCGTCTATACCCTCAAGGCGTGCCGTGGAAAGCACGTCATTCTGAATCATGATGGCATTCAAATGCTCGTCGTAGGCATAACGATCCTTCTGGCTGAGCATCATATACTGCAGTTTTTCCTTCGCCTCGCTGAGACCTGGAGCCGTCGTGTCGTCCTTGATGTGACCGTTTTTCAGATAATCCACCCATTCCTCCAACGGAGTAGTAGCCACATCGTTGAACTCGTTGACGCGGATAATGTAGTATTCGGGGAATACCTCGTCAGGAGTCTTCATCCTAATAGTGCCATCCTCCTTGACATTGATGGTCAGGGTGTCGTGGGTATGTACCCCCACAAACTTGTTGGTGCCGTGATAGAGGTAGTCAGCACCCTTTCCAAGATCGAAATAAACAATGCTGATAGAATAGACCTTCTTGATCTCGCTGTAGGTGTTGCCCAGTTTGATATGCTCCGTGATGGCCTTGGCAGTACCATAGAGCACACGCTCCAGATAGTATAGCTCACGCGTCAGCTGTACCTCTACGAGAAACAGCTCACCACGGTCGTTCTTAGCCTTGACGTCAACACGGTTGAACTTGTCATCCACAGCAGTCTGATTGCCTTCGCTTTCCAAGAGTTCCATAATATGGACAGGCTCATTCAGCAGCACCGTTAACAGCCCTTCGAGCACACCAAAGTTAGCCTTGTCACGCAGCATACGCTTCACAGCCCAGTCAAACCTCACATATTTGTTGTCTGCATTCATCGTCACGAAACCTTTCCTTTATTATTCCAATTTGCTGGCAAATATACAACTAATTCTGAAGACTACAAAACTTTTAGCCTTTTTTTCACAACAGCGGCTGCACCTTGAAGATGCAGCCGCTGTCTGTTTTCTTATTCTTCGTCATCGGGAACACGAAGTTAATACTCTTCTTCATCGTCCCAGAATGTGTCTTTACGAGAACCTATAGTCACCGTTCCGCTGTCATAATCACCATTCACGTCCATTGTATTGTTAGGACTTCCATCCAATATGACATTACGAATGTGTGCCTCGAAAACCTTAACGTCCGGACTGATATATGTTTTTTTCATTGCTATGTCCTCCTTTGTATTTATTTGATAATAACTTTCTTACCATTCACGATATAGAGACCCTTTGTAGGCTGTGCAACGCGCTGACCGCTTAAGTTGTAAACAGCTCCATCGCCTTCGGAAAGGGCTGGGGTGAGGTTCTCAATGCCAGTTGTTTCGTCGTCGAAGACAATGCTCAACGAACGCGCTCCAGCTGCCAGCTCTGTACCCGTCTCTAGATATGCCTTGCCTGCTTCCACATTTGTATCGGAAGTCAGGTTGTAGAAGCCATATACTGAGGCATCGTTTGTCTGATAGCCAAATACATAGTGATAAGCGCCTGTCGTAGATGCTGTTACCTTGCCAGTAGTGGTCTGACCCTTGAGAAGGTTTCCGTCAATGGCTGTTCCGCTTGCAGCAACACCAATGGTAAATGTCTCTCCTGCAGTACCCTTAACCATGATGCCCTCGCCTGGTTGCACAGTAGCTGTAGTAGATGTCAGGGTAACAGTGCTTCCTGTTGCGTCAGAAGCATAGTAAGCAGTAGCACCGCTTGTAGCATTCAGCGTGCTCAGGTCAAGAGGGTAGCTGCTTGCAAATGTGCTCCAGCCAGCAGGAGTGATGGTGCCAGAAACGGTCGCATCGCCTGTACGAATAGCAATAAGGATATCGTAGTAGTCAATAGTATTGTTGCCGCCTTTTACCAATGTTAATTTACCATCAGCAGGTACAACCACATCTGTAAAGGTCTTATCAGCCCACGAGTTATTTGAAGAAATAACATCACTAATCGTAAACACAGTTGTCTCACCAACTTTCACACTTGATCCTCTACCCTTATTCATAGCTTTTACAATAAAGGTATATTTACCTGCGGGCAGATCGCTATCTGATGTGTATGCCGTGTTATTATATGCACTGCAATTAGAAGCTCTTATGTCGGCATTTTGAGAAGCATCGCCATCCAAGTCTTCACACAGAACAAGGATACCGCCGCCAAGGTCAACTGAACTCACTGACTTTGTAACAGTTGTATTGTATGCCAGCGTTACTGCATCGCCATACCAAGGATTAGAACTATTCTTTGTAGTTTGATACAGCGCACCATCTTTCTCTACATACATACGGAAAGGTACGGTATAAGAGGCTCCGACCTTCAATCCCGTCACGTCCAAAAGCTCATCTTTAATCGTTGTTTCACCGTATTTATATTCTACCTTCAGGGCATTTATCTGACCACAAGGAGCCTTAACGGTATAGGTGGTTCCATCAATTTCTGCTATACCGGTGAAATACTCGCCGTCTGGGGCACCAAATGCTACTAGCACATCCTGATCTTCAGTTGATTCATCTGCGAAGACAATATGATTTACCAAGCATACAGCAGGCATTGTCGAATATTCGGCAGTAAGAGTGTAAACGTTACCTTCCTTAGTATAATCCTCACCTTCCGTAGCAGTGCTACCATTTATTTTCACTGCTCCGGTAAAACCTTCTGATGTTGCAGCCGTAAGACGACGAATGGTAAAAGTAGTAAAAATAGTAGTTGAACCATCATAGCGACCAATATACAGGTCACTTGTTGCGGATTCAAGCGTTAATGTACTAGACACATGACATGCCTCACCTGCAGCAACAAACAAATCTTTTCCAAGCGTTGTGCTAGGACCATACTTTATTCCATATGCTTTTGAAGTGTTTCCAATAGAACCAGAGAACTCAATCTCATCGCCATTTTCAAATTCAAAACCAGTGGCTGCCGTAAGTTTGATGCGACCTGCAGTGTTTATTAATGACATTGAAGAAGTGCCATCGATTGCTGCATTGCTTGTTGTCACTTCTTGAGAACCTATACCATCAGCAAAAGAATAAATGGTTTTCAAAGCCATTTTCACTGGAGTATATGAAGCTGAGCCATAAGTGTCACCATTAGCATTTGAAGCTTTAACTGAGAGAACTGTGTTCGTAGAACCAGCTGCAGGTACAACGGGCTTACTGCTACCGCTGTATGTCGTAGCTGATGTCCAGTCACCATTACCGTCAACCACAGATGCACCCCACTGATATTCAATGGTAGTTGCTCCTGATGATGTCAGTGTAACAGAAGTACCTGCTGCAACAGTTCCTGCTTCAGGACTGAAAGAAATAGCACCAGGAGCTGCGGGAGCGGCTGGAACAAACTCAAAAGCAGAGAAGTTGATGGATGCAGTTGCAGTCGTTGCATATTCACCTGCAGCTGCGAAGGTAATCGCACGGCCAACATAACATGTTTTACTACTAATAGTCGTCGTTGGAGGATCGAATTCTACGGTCTGACTATTTACAGTGATTGAACGGGTATCGTTACTCTTGCCAGTTCTTGCATACACATACAACGTGCCAGCAGAAGGTATGTTAAATTTCATGCTTCTTGAGTTGCCATTCATGCTTCCACCTATCTTCCATACTTGTGTGGTAGGAAAAGACGTCTCAGCATCTGACGTGCGAGCATAGTTGTAATTACCTGTGCCGAAGGATGATTTTGAGTCACTCTTAATTGTAACGTAGAAGTTACTTGTGGATGAGTTGTCACCCAATACAAAATCTAAGGGGTTCGCGTTAGCATCAACTGCAGTTTTGACATCAAGCAGTGTTGCGTCTGCCCATGCAGAATTTACCCCCACTAGCAGGCATACTGCCACGAGGAGTATTTTTGTTAGTAATTTTTTCATATCTTTTTTGTTTTAGTTAATATTACAGTTTGCTGTGGCGAGGCTAATCTCGCCCTTTACGTTGCAAAGATAGCGCTTTCATGGCAATTTGCCAAACATTTTACTACATTTCTTGCGTAAACGTTAACGTACAAGCCATGTTTCTTCACCTTCTTCTTGCACATCTCCTGATATGGTTGTTCCTTCCTAATCTCTGCGCGTGAAACCAGAAGAGAGTGTCTGTAAACAGGGAAAAAGGCTGAAGCAAACAGGGAGTTGGCCTGTACCTAAGCGGGAGTTTACCTAAGGCAAGCAGGTTCGCAGCGGGCGGGGATATAATCCCCATGATAACTTAATTCAAACTACAAACGATGAACAGAAAAGCTTTTTTCTGGCTGTTGGCGGCATTGCCGCCGACGGTCACACAAAGAATTTTGAAATAAAGGGTGACACGCTGACACAACACCGATGTACAAAGGGCGTGCAGCGTTATAAAGGGTGACACACGCTGACACAAGGGTGACACATTGTAATGTCATTTTTACTGCCAAGATGACAGGTCTGGAGGATAATTCCAAGTCTTTTATTATAAGAATATTAAGACATGACTGCATGAAGCAAACCGATAAATTTTCACGAGAATTTGATGGTTTGCTACGTGCAAACCA